>Ga0207877_10039_pt1 | contig 220271 bp, 197 predicted proteins | sample LinPmetageLP29_FD_184046 | JGI IMG/M metagenome (GOLD analysis project Ga0207877, IMG submission 184046) | Marine viral communities from the Pacific Ocean - LP-29 (SPAdes) | ecosystem: Environmental > Aquatic > Marine > Oceanic | place: Pacific Ocean | collected 2009-08-23
CACCTGCTCAACCACTGCCAACTTAAAAGCCAGCGTGTAGTCCCTCTGCGTTCGCTTCTTCTGCCCTTCCATCTTGACCCTCACTCCCTGGCGGGGAAAAAGTGTCAACCTTATTCAGGACGGGTCACAGACAACAAAAAAGACGGCTTCAAGCCGTCTTTTTTGTTGGGCGACCGCCCGGTGCTTACATGCCGACGTAGTTCGGCCCGCCACCGCCTTCCGGGGTGACCCACACAATGTTCTGCGTCGGGTCCTTGATGTCGCAGGTCTTGCAGTGCACGCAGTTCTGCGCGTTGATCTGCAGGCGCTCAGTGCCCTCATCGTTCTTGACGAACTCATACACGCCAGCCGGGCAGTAGCGCTGCTCGGGGCCGGCAAACTGCGTCAGGTTGATGCGCGTCGGAACGGTCGGATCCTTCAGCGTCAGGTGAGCCGGCTGGTTCTCTTCGTGGTTCGTGTTCGAGATGAACACCGACGACAGGCGATCGAACGTGACCTTGCCGTCCGGCTTCGGATACTCGATCTTCGGGCATTCCGATGCCGGCTTGAGTGACTGGTTGTCCGACTTCGTGCCGTGCAGCGTCCAAGGTGGGTTGCTGACGCCAATCTTGGGCAGCAGCCACTGTTCGATGCCGGTCATGATCTTGCCCAGTGTCGGGCTCTTCTTGAACCACAGCTTGAAGTTGCGCGACTGGTCCAGTTCTTCCTTCAGCCAGCTCTGTTCGAAGGCGGCGGGGTAGGCCGACAACTCGTCTGCGCAGCGGCCAGCTGTCACGGCTTCGAACACGGCTTCACCGCACATCATGCCGCTCTTAATGGCCGCGTGGCTGCCCTTGATACGCGCCGCGTTCAGGTAGCCTGCATCGCAACCGACCAGGGCGCCGCCTGGGAACACCGTTTTCGGCAGCGCCTGCGGCGTGCCGTTGTTGATGGCGCGTGCACCGTAGCCGATGCGCTTCCCGCCTTCGATGTGCGCGCGGATGGCGGGGTGGGCCTTCCAGCGCTGCATCTCTTCGAACGGGCTCATCCAAGGGTTCTTGTAGTCCAGCCCAATCACGAAGCCGAGCGTGATCTTGTTGTCTTCCAGGTGATACAGGAAGCCGCCGCCGAAGGTGTCATCTTCCATCGGCCAGCCCGCGGTGTGCACCACGAGGCCGGGCTTGGCCTTGGCCGGATCGATTTCCCAGAGTTCCTTGATACCGATGGCGAAGGTCTGCGGGTCCTTGCCGGCGTTGAGCTTGAACTTCTCCAGCAACTGGCGGCCGAGATGCCCGCGCGCGCCTTCCGCGAAGATGGTGTACTTGCCGAGCAGCTCCATGCCGAGCTGGAAGTTCTCGGTCGGCTCACCGTCCTTGCCGATGCCCATGTTGCCGGTGGCAACGCCGCGCACGGCACCATTGTCGTCATACAGCACTTCGGCTGCCGCAAAGCCCGGGAAAATCTCGACGCCCAGCGCTTCGGCCTGCGTGGCCATCCACTTGACCACGTTCGACAGCGAGATCACGTAGCAGCCGTGGTTATGGAAGTTGCGCGGCACGAGCCAGTCGGGCGTACGCTTGGAGCCGGTTTCGCTCAGGAAGAGCACATCGTCGCCGGTGACCGCCTGGTTGAGCGGGGCGCCGTCGGCCTTCCAGTTCGGGAGGAGTTCGTTGATGGCGCGCGGGTCCATCACAGCGCCCGAAAGAATGTGTGCACCTGGCTCGGAACCCTTTTCCAGCACGACGACGGACACGTCCTTGCCCGTCTCGGCAGCCAGTTGCTTGACGCGAATCGCAGTCGCCAGGCCGGCGGGGCCGCCGCCGACGATAACGACGTCATACTCCATGGACTCTCGCGGGCCGTATTGTTCGAGGAGCTGCTGCTGGTTCATAAGTGTCTCTTCGCTTGTAGGGCGTTTGCTTATTGGTATGACGGATTGCTGCATTAGAATTTTCCGCATTGTCCGGGACACGCCCGGATGCGGCAAGGGAATTTTCTGAACGATCGTTCGATTTTTTGCTAAGCTGCGCTCAAATCACATGCCGATGTTGCTTCCGAGCAGCCCGGCGCATGCCAAACCAATCTACGGGGATCACGCATCATGGGTTTGTCGATCAATCTGGAAGGCAAGGTCGCGCTGATCACGGGCGCGTCGAGCGGCCTGGGCGCGCGTTTCGCGCACACGCTGGCGGCCGCCGGCGCGAAAGTCGTGCTGGCCTCGCGCCGTGTCGAACGGCTGAAAGAACTGCGCGCCGACATCGAATCGAAGGGCGGCAGCGCCCACGTCGTACGCCTGGACGTGACGGATCCGGACAGCATCCGATCGGCCATCGCCCACGCTGAAACCGAAGCCGGCACGATCGACATCCTGGTCAACAACTCCGGCGTTTCGACCACGCAGCGCATGGTGGACGTCACGCCCGATGACTTCGATTTCGTATTTGATACCAACACGCGTGGCGCCTTCTTTGTGGCGCAGGAAACGGCTAAGCGCATGATTGCGCGGGCCAAGGGCGCGGAGAAGAACGGCTCGCCGCTGCCGCAATCGCGCATCGTCAACATTGCATCTGTGGCGGGGCTGAAGGTGCTGTCGCAGATTGGCGTGTATTGCATGAGCAAGGCAGCTGTGGTGCACATGACCAAGGCCATGGCGCTGGAGTGGGGCCGTTACGGCATCAATACCAACGCGATCTGCCCGGGCTATATCGACACCGAAATCAATCATCACCATTGGGAAACCGAACCTGGCCAGAAGCTGGTGCAGATGCTGCCGCGCAAGCGCGTCGGCAAGCCGGAAGACCTCGATGGGCTGATTCTGCTGTTGGCGTCGGATCAGTCCGACTTCATCAACGGTGCCGTCATCAACGCCGACGACGGCATGGTGTAACGCTTCGGCGGCCTCAATGCCCCATCAGCCGCTGCACAAGTTCGAGCGAGGTGTTGGCGGCGTACTTCTTCATCAGCCGCGCGCGATAGATTTCAACCGTGCGCGGGCTGATCTCCAACTGCTTGCCGATCTGCTTGCTGGTCTTGCCTTCAACAAGCTGCGCGGCGATGTCGCGTTCGCGCGGCGTGAGCGCTGCTGTAACGGGGCGATGCGCTGACAGATCCTCGAACGTCCAGATGCCTTCGCCCAGCGGTTTGGCACGGTCCAGCGCGCGGCCTGTGACGTGGCACCAGAACAGTTCACCGTTGGCGCGCTTCATGATGCGTTCGTCAGAATAGCTGCCGCGCGCATTCATGACGGGGATGATGCGCGCGCCAGTGCGCTCGTATTCGTCGTGCGTTGGATACAGCAGTTCAAACGATTGGCCGATCATGGTGGTACGCGCGTGGCCGAAGATGCGAGCGGCTTCGTCATTGACGTCGAGCATCACCCGCTCGCGGGACATCACCATGCCGACAGGGGCAAGCTGGAACGCAGTCTGATAGTCGAGGGCGGGCATATGTATTCGTACGTATTGCTGCGTCGCGCGACGCTTGCGTATTCTCGCCAGATTGTATCGTTACTATTTTCCGGCGCTGCACCGCACAAACCTCAAGTGTGCGTGCGGTCAAAACCGAGCCGGATTCGTTGGACCACCAAGGAAGGAGCACGCATGAACAAAATCTTCGCCAGCGCCAGCGAGGCGCTCGCGGGCGTCGTCAGGGACGGCCAGACCATCGCCGTGGGCGGCTTCGGCCTGTGCGGTATTCCGGAAGCGCTGATTGCCGCGCTGCGCGATTCGGGCGTCAAGAATCTCACTTGCATTTCCAACAATGCCGGCGTCGATGGTTTCGGCCTGGGCTTGCTGCTGGAAACCCGCCAGATCAAAAAGATGATTTCGTCCTACGTGGGCGAAAACAAGGAGTTCGAGCGCCAGTATCTGGCCGGTGAACTCGAGTTGGAATTCACCCCGCAAGGCACGCTGGCCGAAAAGCTGCGCGCTGGCGGCGCCGGCATCCCGGCGTTCTTCACCAAGACCGGTGTCGGCACGCTTGTCGCCGAAGGCAAGGAACTGCGCGAGTTTGACGGCCAGACGTACGTCATGGAGCGCTCGCTGGTGCCCGACGTGGCGCTGGTGAAAGCCCAGGTGGCTGACAAGTCCGGTAACCTGCGTTTCAACCTGACCGCGCGCAACTTCAACCCGGCTGCGGCAACCGCCGGCAAGATCTGCATCGTCGAGGTCGAAGAGATCGTTGAGGTGGGCGAGCTTGCGCCGGACGACATTCATCTGCCAGGCATCTATGTGCACCGCATCGTGCTGAATGCCACGCCCGAGAAGCGCATCGAAAAGCGCACCATCCGAGCAGCCAACTAAGGAGACCGACATGGCCTGGACACAAGACCAAATGGCGGCGCGCGCTGCCCAGGAGTTGCAAGACGGTTTCTACGTCAACCTCGGCATCGGTATCCCGACGCTGGTTGCCAACCACACCGGCGACAAGGAAGTCTGGCTGCAAAGCGAAAACGGCATGCTGGGCATCGGTCCGTTTCCCATGGAAGACGAAGTGGATGCCGACCTGATCAACGCAGGCAAGCAGACCGTGACCACGCTGCCCGGCAGCGCCATCTTCGGCAGCGATCAGAGCTTTGCGATGATTCGCGGCGGCAAGATCAACCTGTCGATTCTCGGTGCGATGCAGGTGAGCGAGACGGGCGACCTGGCCAACTGGATGATCCCCGGCAAGATGGTCAAGGGCATGGGTGGCGCGATGGACCTCGTGGCCGGCGTCAAGCGGGTGATCGTTCTGATGGAACACACCGCCAAGAAAAAGGACGGCACCGAAGACATGAAGATCCTGCCCAAGTGCACGTTGCCGCTGACGGGTGTGGGCGTGGTGGATCGCATCATTACGGACCTCGGCGTGATCGACGTGACCGAGCAGGGACTGAAGCTGATCGAAACCGCGCCGGGCGTTTCCCGCGAAGAGATCCAGGCCAAGACTGGCGTCAACCTGTTGTAATCGCTGACCTCCGGAGATACGCATGCTGCAAGGAAAAACCGCCCTCGTCACGGGCTCGACCAGCGGGATTGGTCTGGGTATTGCCTGTTCGCTGGCCGCGCAGGGCGCCAACATCATCATGAATGGCTTTGGCGATGTGGAAGCACCCAAGGCGCAGATCGCGGCCGCGGGCAAAAATGCCATCCGCATCGGATATCACGGCGCCGACATGAGCAAGCCAGCCGAGATCGAAGCGATGTTCGCCTATGCCGACGCAGAGTTTGGCGGCGTGGACATCCTCGTCAACAACGCCGGCATCCAGTATGTGGCCAATGTCGAGGATTTCCCGACCGAACGCTGGGACGCCATCATCGCCATCAACCTCACCTCGGCTTTCCACACGACGCGGCTTGCTGTGCCGGGCATGAAGCGCAAGAACTGGGGCCGCATCATCAACGTCGCATCGGTGCATGGGTTGGTGGCATCGGCGCAGAAATCGGCGTACGTGGCGGCCAAACACGGTATCGTCGGCTTCACCAAATCGGTGGCGCTGGAGACCGCACAGACGGGCATCACGTCCAACGCGATCTGCCCGGGCTGGGTGCTGACGCCGCTGGTGCAGAAGCAGATCGATGCGCGCGCCGAGAAGGATGGCCTGTCCGCGCTCGAAGCCAAGACAGATCTGCTGATGGAAAAGCAGCCTTCGCGTGAGTTCGTGACGCCCGATCAGCTTGGCGCGCTGGCGGTGTTTCTGTGCAGCGACGCGGCGGAGCAGGTGCGCGGCGTGGCGTGGAACATGGATGGTGGCTGGGTGGCGCAGTAAGCCGATCTGCTTCTGAAGAAGCCTCGCTGCGGCGAGGCTTTTTTGTTTTTGGCCGGCGTGAATGTTTGCTGCGCCGCCGCATGCCTGCGGGCCCGCGTACAATCAGGCTTCGCTGTCTCCGTCATTCACATGTAGGAGTTGTTCATGCCAGTTTCGCCGCGCCTTGCCTTCGTGCAGTGCCTGAGTCCGTCCGGCTTGCACCGGATGGCGTATCACGAGTGGGGCGACTCGCAGAATCCGCGCGTGCTCGTTTGCGTGCATGGCCTCTCGCGCACCGGGCGTGATTTCGATGTGCTGGCGCAGGCGCTGTGCAACGACTATCGCGTCATCTGCCCGGATGTCGTGGGCCGCGGACGCTCCGATTGGCTGGCCGACCCGAAGGGCTATGTGCTGCCGCAATACGCGTCCGACATGGTGACGTTGCTCGCGCGCCTGAACGCCGAGTCCGTCGACTGGTTCGGTACCTCGATGGGCGGCCTGATCGGCATCGGCTTGGCAGGCTTGCCGAAATCGCCGATCCGCAAGCTGTTGCTCAACGATGTGGGCCCGCGCGTGACGGAATCGTCGTTGACGCGCATCGGCGCTTACCTCGGACTGAACGTCCGCTTCAAGACGTTCGATGAAGGGCTGGCATACCTCAAAACGATCAGCGCTTCATTCGGCCCCCACACGCCGGAGCAATGGCGTGAGTTGAATACCGCGATCCTGAAGCCCCAGGGCGGCGAGTGGATCCTGCATTACGATCCGCGGCTGGCGGAGCCATTCAAGAACACCACGCCCGAAATGGTCGCGGCCGGCGAGGCCACGCTGTGGAAACTGTTCGAGGCGATTCCCGGCGAGGTGCTGGTGGTACGCGGCGCGCATTCCGATTTGCTGACGCGCGAGACCGTCGAGGCCATGATGCAACGCGGCCAACATGTGAACACGGTGGAAATTCCCGATGTGGGCCATGCGCCGACTTTCATCCAGCCGGATCAGGTGGCGATCGCCCGCAAATTCTTTCTCGGTCAATGACCGGTTGCTTGACCTTATTCGATTTGCAAGATGAGCACTGAACTGAAGCGTTACAACGTCGAACATCGCTATTCCGACGCGGCCGTCTACAACGGCGTCGTCTACGTGGCCGGCCAGGTGCCCGAGACCACGCTGGACGCCGGCATTGCCGAGCAGACGGCGGAAGTGCTCGCCATCATTGATCGCGTGCTGGCCGCCAACGACAGCGACAAGACGCGCATCCTGATGTGCCAGATCTTCCTCAAAGACATCAGCGAGATTGGCGAGATGAACAAGGTGTGGGACCAGTGGGTCGCCGCCGATTCCAAGAACTCGCCGCCGCGCGCGACCGTTGAAGCCGCGCTGGCCAATCCGAAGTACCGCATCGAAATCGTCGTGACGGCCGCGCAGAAAAGCTGAGCCCGTCACGCAACAGGCGAGACGCAAGCAGGACGCATCATGGAGAACAAGACCGAACGGCCGGCCGAGGGGTCCGGATCGACGGCAGAGCAGGTCGCTCGGGCGATCGAATACCTCGTGGCGAATGCCGCAGACAGCGTCACGCTGACCGGCGAGCCGCTGGAGTCGCACGCGCGCGGCACGATCGCCATCCTTGAAGGGCTGCGCGTCGATACGCCGTCGTTGCAGGCGGCCGCGCTGTTTCTGTTGCCCACGCTGGCAATGGACAATGAAAAGGCGCTCGAGCCCGCGTTCGGGGCCGAGGTCGTCAAGCTCGTGCACGAGGTGCGGCAACTGCTGCGCATTGGCGCCATTGCCGGCCTCGTCAGTCCGACCGACGCCAGCATCACGCGCAAGAACGAAGCCGAAGCGCGCCGCGCGCAAGTCGAAGCGTTGCGCAAGATGTTGCTCGCGTTTGCGCAGGACATTCGCGTGGTGCTGATCCGCCTGGCGTCGCGGTTGCAGTCGCTGCGCTGGCTGGCGCACACGAAGCGCTCGGCGCCGGAAGGCATGGCGCGCGAGACGCTGGATATCTACGCGCCGCTCGCAAACCGCCTGGGCATCTGGCAGCTGAAGTGGGAGCTTGAAGACCTCGGCTTCCGCTTTGAGGATCCTGATACCTACAAGCGCATCGCCCGCCTGCTGGACGAAAAGCGCATTGAGCGCGAGAAGTTCATCGGCCAGGCCATCGAACAACTCCAAAAGACCTTGCACGATGCCGGCATTCAGGCGGAGGTCAGCGGGCGGCCCAAGCACATCTACAGCATCTGGAAGAAGATGCGCGGCAAGGAACTCGACTTTGCCGATCTGTACGACGTGCGCGCCTTCCGCGTCATCGTCGACGACATCAAGGATTGCTACACGGTGCTCGGTTTCGTGCACCACATGTGGCAGCCGATCCCGAAGGAATTCGACGACTACATCTCGCGTCCGAAGGCCAATGGCTACATGTCGCTGCACACGGTGGTGATCGGCGACGACGGTCGAGCGCTGGAGGTGCAGATCCGCACGCGCGAGATGCACCATTTTGCCGAGTACGGTGTGGCGGCGCATTGGCGCTACAAGGAGGCAGGCAACAAGGGCTACGCCGGCCAGTTCTCCGCCAGCGAGCGCTACGACGAGAAGATCGCCTGGCTGCGCCAACTGCTCGCCTGGAAGGACGATGCCGAGCACACCGTCGCGCACGAGGATTCCCCATGGGAGCAACTCAAGCACACCGAGCTGGATGACCACATCTACGTGCTGACGCCGCAGGCGCGCGTGATCGCGTTGCCGCAAGGTGCGACGCCCGTCGATTTTGCGTATTACCTGCATAGCGATCTCGGCCACCGCTGCCGCGGCGCGCGCGTCGACGGCACGATGGTGCCGCTGAACACGCCGCTCAAGAACGGCCAGACCGTCGAGATTGTTACCGTCAAGCACGGCGGGCCGTCACGTGATTGGCTGAACACCGAGCTGCACTATCTTGTCAGCCCGCGCGCCCGCACGAAAGTGCGCGCGTGGTTCAACGCGATGGAACTGGAAGAGACGCTCGCGCAGGGCCGGGCGCTTATCGACAAGACGCTGCAGCGTGAGGGCAAGACCGCCGTCAACCTGGAAGAACTGGCCGCCAAGCTCGGCTACAAGACATCGGACGATCTCTATGCCGTGGTCGCCAAGGACGAACTGAGCCTGCGCCGCATCGAGGCCGTTTTGCGCTCGGATGGGGCGCCGCCGCCCGCGCCCGTCGACGACGAAGCGGCCATCACCAAGAAAAGCCGCGCCACCAGCGTGGCTCGTGGCGCCAAGAGCGGCGTGCTCGTGGTGGGCGTCGATTCGCTCCTCACGCAGATGTCGCGTTGCTGCAAGCCGGCACCGCCGGACCCCATCGTTGGTTTTGTCACGCGTGGGCGCGGCGTATCGATCCACCGTCAGAGCTGCGCGACCTTTCAGCAACTGGCTGCCCGGGCGCCGGGCCGTGTGATCCAGACGGAATGGGGCCAGCGCAGCGATTCGGTCTATCCGATCGACATCCAGGTCGAGGCGCTGGACCGGCAGGGATTGTTGCGTGACATCTCGGAAATCCTCTCGCGCGAGAAGATCAACGTGACCGGCGTGCGCACGCTGTCGAGCAAAGGCGTCGCAAAAATGCAGTTCACCGCGGAGGTGGCAGAGGCGACACAGCTGCAGCGCGCGCTGACTTTGATCGAAGAAGTGCAGGGGGTGTTGACAGCCCGAAGGAAGTGACGGTATAGTTTCGTTCTTCGGCAGGCTCGTAGCTCAGCTGGTTAGAGCACCACCTTGACATGGTGGGGGTCGTTGGTTCGAGTCCAATCGAGCCTACCAACGCATTTGGCAGGACGCGTCGGGTAGGGTGTCCAAGCCGTCATCCTCGCAATTCCCGGGTTTGTCCCGTACAACAGAACACAAGGCGAAATATGATTCAGGCACCGCGAACTACAACCGCTTCGGAGCGACAGTAGTCAAGGTGCGTTTTTCGCCCTTTGCGGTCTGCCCAAGCGGTGGATAGCGCAAATGAAAACGCGGCCTTGGCCGCGTTTTTTTTCGTCCGCAGTTTCGTGTCACGCGTGGCGATCAAGCTGAAAGCGCTTCGAAGCATTCGATTCGACAACCTGCTGCGCTGACTTGGCGCGGCGCACGACAGAATAACGACCGCTGTGCATCTCTGAAACCTGAAATGCGCGACGGTGACTCCACAGGAGCAAGCATGATCGCAATCACGTTGCCGGATGGTTCCCGGCGTGAGTTTCCCGGCCCGGTGACTGTCGCAGAAGTGGCGCAAAGCATCGGTGCAGGCCTGGCCAAGGCAGCCCTGGCGGGCCGCGTGGACGGCCAGATGGTCGACACGAGCTACACGATCGATCATGATGCCAAGCTCGCCATCATCACCGACAAGGACGCCGACGGCGTCGACGTGATCCGTCACTCTACGGCGCACTTGCTGGCCTACGCCGTCAAGGAGCTGTATCCGGATGCGCAGGTCACCATCGGTCCGGTCATCGAGAACGGCTTTTACTACGACTTCGCCTACAAGCGCCCCTTCACGCCCGATGACCTTGTTGCCATTGAAAAGAAGATGGGCGAACTCGCCAAGAAAGACGAGAAGGTCACGCGGGAAGTGCTGAGCCGCGACGACGCCGTCAAGCTGTTCCAGGGCATGGGCGAGAAGTACAAGGCCGAGATCATCGCCTCCATTCCGGAGGACCAGGAGATTGGCCTGTACCGCGAGGGCAATTTCGTCGACCTCTGCCGCGGCCCGCACGTGCCGTCCACGGGCAAACTGAAAGTCTTCAAGCTGATGAAGGTGGCGGGCGCCTATTGGCGTGGCGACCACAACAACGAGATGCTCCAGCGCATCTACGGCACGGCCTGGGCCAAGAAGGAAGACCAGGAAGCCTATCTGCATATGCTGGAAGAGGCCGAAAAGCGCGACCACCGCAAGCTCGGCCGCGAGCTCGACCTGTTCCACATCGACGAGTACTCGCCCGGCACGGTGTTCTGGCATCCGAAGGGTTGGACCCTTTGGCAGGAGATCGAGCAGTACATGCGCCGCGTCTATCGCGAGAACGGCTACCAGGAAGTGAAGGGGCCGCAGATTCTCGACAAGACCCTGTGGGAGAAGACCGGCCACTGGGACAAGTACCGCGAGAACATGTTCATCACGGAATCGGAAAAGCGCGAATACGCGCTGAAGCCGATGAACTGCCCCGGCCACATCCTCATCTACAAGCAAGGCATCAAGAGTTACCGCGACCTGCCGCTTCGCTTCGGCGAATTCGGCGCGTGCCACCGCAACGAGCCTTCGGGTGGTTTGCACGGCATCATGCGCGTGCGCGGCTTCACGCAGGACGACGGCCACATCTTCTGTACGGAAGACATGATCCAGGCCGAGGTGACGGCGTTTACGACGTTGCTGCAGAAGGTCTACAAGGATTTCGGCTTTACCGAGATTCTTTACAAGCTGTCGACGCGTCCGGACAAGCGCATCGGCACGGAAGAAAGCTGGGATCGCGCCGAAGCGGCATTGGCGGAGGGCTTGCGTGCGTCGGGTTGCGAATTTGAGTACCTGCCGGGTGAGGGGGCGTTCTACGGTCCCAAGATCGAGTATGTGCTTAAAGATGCACTTGGTCGCCAGTGGCAGTGCGGCACGATCCAAGTCGACCCGAACCTGCCGGAGCGCCTGGATGCTGAATTTGTCGGCGAAGATGGCGCGCGCCATCGCCCGATCATGCTGCACCGAGCCATCGTTGGCAGCCTCGAGCGCTTTATCGGTATCTTGATCGAGCAATATGCCGGAGCGCTGCCGACGTGGCTTTCCCCGGTGCAGGTCGTGGTGCTCAGCATCACCGATTCGCACGCCGAATACGCACAATCCGTTGCGCAATCCCTGCAAAAACAAGGATTTAGGGCGGTCGTCGATTTGCGGAATGAGAAGATTGGGTATAAAATCCGCGAGCATTCCGTGCAGAAGGTCCCATACCAGGTTGTGGTTGGCGATAAAGAACGGGATGAAAATCAGGTGGCCGTGCGTGCCCGTGGCAACGTCGATCTAGGCTCCATGCCGTTGTCGGCGTTCGTTGAGCGACTGAAGAACGATCTCGCCAACAAGTCATGAGCTGGGCACGGCCTGTTTTTTTGATTCTTTGAGGACATCAACATCGCTACTGAGAAATCTCACCGCATCAACCGCGAGATCAGCGCACCGGAAGTCCGGCTGACCGGGGTTGAGGGAGAAGCGCTCGGCATCGTCAAGCTGTTCGACGCCCTGCGTCTGGCAGAAGAGAAAGACGTCGACCTGGTCGAGATCGCGCCGACCGCGCAGCCGCCCGTCTGCCGCCTGATGGACTATGGCAAGTTCAAGTATCAGGAGCAGAAAAAGGCACATGACGCCAAGCTGAAGCAGAAGGTGATCCAGGTGAAGGAAGTCAAGTTCCGCCCTGGCACCGACGACAACGACTACGGCGTCAAGCTGCGCAACGCGACGCGCTTCCTGGAGGATGGCGACAGGGTAAAGGTGACCTTGCGTTTCCGCGGCCGCGAAATGGCTCACCAGGAACTCGGCATGCGCGTGCTGGAGCGTATCAAGTCTGACCTGGAGGAATTCGGTCAGGTTGAGCAGATGCCGAAGATGGAAGGTCGCCAGGCAGTGATGATGTTGGCGCCCAAGAAGAAAAAGTAATGCAGTGGCGGCCGGGCGATTCCGGCCGCGCTGAGCAGGTTCCAGACGGAAACGTCGGAAGACGCGGCAGGTGTCAAAGCCTGCCGCGATACAACAAGTGAGCCCGGGTCTTGCAAGTGTCGGCGCCAGCCGTCCACCTGGCTTCATGTCAAAAACGGAGTTGTTCCATGCCGAAGATGAAGACGAAGAAAAGCGCGTCCAAGCGCTTTACTGCCCGTCCTGGTGGCACGATCAAACGTGGCCAAGCCTTCAAGCGTCACATCCTGACCAAGAAGACCACCAAGAACAAGCGTCACCTGCGCGGTACCGAGGGCGTCCATGAGACGAACCTGAAGTCCGTTCGCGCAATGATGCCGTACGCCTAACCCTAACTAACTACGAAAGGAGCATTTCATGCCTCGAGTAAAACGTGGGGTCACAGCGCGGGCCCGTCATAAGAAGGTTATCAGCGCAGCTAAGGGTTTCCGCGGCCGCCGCAATAACGTTTATCGCATCGCCAAGCAGGCGGTCATGCGTGCTGGCCAGTACGCCTACCGCGATCGTCGCAACAAGAAGCGCGTGTTCCGTGCGCTCTGGATTGCACGTATCAACGCTGGCGCACGCGAGCATGGTCTGACCTACAGCAAGTTCATGAACGGCCTGAAGAAGGCGTCCATCGAACTGGACCGCAAGGTGCTGTCGGACATGGCCATTCACGACAAGGTGGCTTTTGCTGCCATCGTGAACCAGGTGAAAGCCAACGTCGCCTGAATTGGATCGGCCGGGCGGGCTGCTGGAGTTGCCCAGTAACTTTGCCGGCTGATCACCCTGACGGGGCTCTCACCGAGCCCCGTTTTTTATTCCGCGCATTTCGCGGACCCGAATCACCCGAATTTTTTCGCTCGCCTTCCCATGTCACTGGATCTGGATCAAGTCGTCGTCGATGCCCAAAATGCGTTTGCCTCGGTGGAGGACAACGCCTCGCTGGAAAACGAGAAGGCACGCTTTCTCGGTAAGTCCGGCGTGCTGACCGACTTGCTCAAAGGCTTGGGCAAGCTCGATCCGGAGACACGCAAGACCGAAGGCGCGCGTATCAACCAGGCCAAGAGCCGCGTTGAAGAGGCATTGACGGCCCGCCGCCAGGCGTTGGCCGACGCGCTGATGAACGCACGCCTCGCAGCCGAGGCGATCGACGTAACGCTGCCCGGCCGCGACGTGGCCGAGGGCAGCTTGCACCCGGTGATGAACACCTGGGAGCGCGTCGCCAAGATCTTCGGCTCGATCGGTTTCGATGTGGCTGACGGCCCCGAAATCGAATCCGACTGGATGAACTTCACGGCGCTGAACAACCCGGACAACCATCCGGCGCGCTCGATGCAGGACACGTTCTACATCGACGGTCGCGACAGCGAAGACAAGCTCCTGCTGCTGCGCACGCACACCAGCCCGATGCAGGTGCGCTATGCCCGCATGCACGTCGAGAAGTACAAGCATCTCGACCGTATCCCCCCCATCAAGGTCATCGCGCCGGGCCGCACATACCGTGTCGACAGCGATGCTACGCACTCGCCGATGTTCCATCAGGTCGAAGGCCTCTGGATTGCCGACAACATCAGCTTTGCCGATCTGAAGGGCGTGTACACCGATTTCCTGCGGAACTTCTTCGAGCGCGACGACATCCAGGTGCGTTTCCGCCCATCGTATTTCCCGTTCACCGAGCCGTCGGCCGAGATCGACATGGCGTTCGGCAACGGCAAATGGCTGGAGATTTCCGGTTCCGGCCAGGTGCATCCGACCGTGGTGCGCAACATGGGCCTGGACCCTGAGCGCTACATCGGCTTTGCATTCGGCTCCGGCCTGGAGCGTCTGACGATGCTGCGCTATGGCATCAACGATCTGCGCCTGTTCTTCGAGGGCGATGTGCGTTTCCTGCGTCAGTTCGCGTAAGCGCCAAGCGCTCGCACTGGTACTTCATCGCCCCGTTAATCGAATTCTCTTTCCTGTCGCGCCATGCAATTTCCGGAATCCTGGCTTCGCAGTTTCGTCAATCCGTCGATCACCACGGATGAACTCTCCCATCGCCTGACGATGGCTGGCCTCGAGGTGGAAGAGGTCGACCCCGTTGCGCCGCCGTTCTCGCAGATCGTTGTCGGCCATGTGGTCGAGGTGAACAAGCATCCGGACGCCGATCGCCTCAACGTGTGTAAGGTCGATGCCGGCACGGGCGAACTGCTGCAGATCGTCTGCGGCGCGCCGAACGTGTCGGTGGGCATCAAGGTGCCGTGCGCGATGGTCGGCGCCGAGTTGCCGCCCGGCGAAGATGGCAAGCCGTTCAAGATCAAGATCGGCAAACTGCGTGGCGTGGAGAGCTACGGCATGCTGTGTTCGGCGCGCGAGCTGAAGCTGTCGGAAGACCACGGCGGACTGCTGATCCTGCCGGAAGACACGCCGGTGGGCGAGGACATCCGCAAGGTGCTCGATCTGGACGACCAGGTCTTCATCATCAAGCTCACGCCGAACAAGGCCGACTGCCTGTCGATCCATGGTGTGGCGCGTGAAGTGTCCGCGCTGACGGGCGCGCCGATCACGATGCCGTCGATGGCGCCCGTGGCGGTGACGCTGGCTGACAGGCTGCCCGTCAAGGTTGTGGCGCCGGACCTGTGCGGCCGCTTTTCGGGTCGCATCATCCGCGGCGTGAATGCACACGCAAAGACGCCGGCCTGGATGGTGTCGCGCATCGAGCGCGCAGGCATGCGCAGCGTGTCTGCGCTGGTCGATATTTCGAATTACGTGATGCTGGAGCTGGGCCGTCCGTCGCACGTGTTCGACCTGGACAAGATCCACGGCGGCCTGACGGTGCGCTGGGGCAAGGCTGGCGAACAGCTGAAGCTGCTCAACGGCGACACCATCACCGTCGACGAAAAGGTCGGCGTGATCTCGGACGAGCAGGCCATTGAAAGCCTCGCCGGTATCATGGGCGGCGACAAGACGGCCGTCACGCTCGATACGCAGAACATCTACGTCGAAGCCGCATTCTGGTGGCCGGAAGCCATCCAGGGCCGCGCGCGCCGCTACAACTTCTCGACCGATGCGGGCCATCGCTTCGAGCGCGGCGTTGACTATGCGACCACCGTTGAACACATCGAGCGCATCAGCGCGCTGATCCTCGAAATCTGCGGCGGCCAGGCTGGCCCGATCGACGATCAGATCGTCAACTTGCCGAAGCGCGAGCCGGTGCGCATGCGCGTTGCACGTGCTGCGCGCGTGCTCGGTATTCCGCTGTCGCACGACGTCGTGGCGGACGTGTTCAAGCGCCTCGGCCTTACGTTCAGCGTGGACGGCGATGTGTTCATCGTCGAGCCGCCGTCGTACCGCTTCGACTTGGAAATCGAGGAAGACCTGATCGAAGAGGTCGCCCGTATCTATGGTTTCGAGCGGATTCCCGCCAAGCCGCCCGTGGCCGAGAGCGCGATGCGCCCGACCGACGAGGCACGCCGGACGATGCACGACGTGCGTCACGCCGTTGCCGCGCGCGATTACCACGAGGTCGTCAACTTCGCCTTTGTCGAGGCGGAATGGGAAGCCGACTTTGCCGGCAACACCAATCCGATTCCGCTGCTGAACCCGATTGCCAGCCAGTACTCGGTGTTGCGCAGCACGCTCATCGGCGGCTTGCTCGACAAGGTGCGCTACAACGTGAACCGCAAGGCTTCGCGCGTGCGCTTGTTCGAGGTGGGACGTGTGTTCCACCGTGATGCAGGCGTCGCCGACGGTGGTCTGTCGATCGCCGGCTACGCACAGCCGATGATGGCGGGCGGCATTGCGTATGGTCCGTCCAAGGAAGAGCAGTGGGGCGTGCAGACACGCCCGGTTGATTTCTTCGATGTGAAAGGCGATGTCGAGTCACTGCTGTGGCCGCTGGAGGCGCGCTTCGAGCGCGCTGAGCATCCCGCGCTGCATCCGGGACGCTCCGCGCGCGTGGTGCTGAATGGCCGCGCCGTCGGCTGGATTGGTGAGCTGCATCCGCGTTGGCTGCAGAAGTACGATTTGCCGACTGCGCCGGTGGTGTGGGAAGTGGAGCTCGACGCCATCACCGCGGTGGGTCTGCCGAAGTATCGGGAAGTGCCGCGTGTGCCGGCTGTGACGCGCGACATCGCGCTGGTCGTGCGGCAGGATGTGGCGGTGCAGGATCTGGTCGACACGTTTGAGAAAGCGGCTGTCGGCGCGCCGTGGCAGCGTTATCTGCAGGGCGTAGTGCTGTTCGATGAATTCCGTCCGAAGGCCGCCACGGCTGCCATTGGGGCGCAGGAGAAAAGCCTTGCCTTCAGAATTACGTTGCAAGATACTGACAGCACCCTTCAGGACGACATTGTCGAGGCCGCCACACAGCAACTGATTCGAGCGGCCGGCGATGCATTCGGCGCGCGCCTGCGCGGCTGACGTCGCAGACGTCCGCACTGCGCTAGAGACAGCTCGAACGAACCTCCGCATTCGGATCGAATACGCCAAGCGAATCCTATGAACGATCAACACGCGCCTGCATTGGCAGCCTCCTTGGACGACTCGCTCGGTTCCTCTTCGTCTGCTCTGGCCGACGCGCGTGATGCGCGCGGTCAGGATGTGCCGACGCTTACCAAGGCCGAGCTTGCCGAGATGCTGTTCGAGCAGGTCGGCTTGAACAAGCGTGAATCGAAGGACATGGTCGAAGCGTTTTTCGACGTGATTCGCGAGGCGCTCGAGCAGGGTGACAGCGTCAAGCTGTCTGGCTTCGGCAACTTCCAGTTGCGCGACAAGCCGCAGCGCCCGGGCCGAAATCCGAAGACGGGCGAGATCATTCCCATCACCGCGCGTCGCGTCGTTACGTTCCACGCGAGCCAAAAGCTCAAGGCGCTCGTTGAAGAGCGCGTCGAGCCGCTGCCGGTCGACATCGGGTAATTCTGCTACGTGATTTCGTTCAGCCGCCGTCTGTTCAATCCGCCTCTTTCGCCAGCCCTGTAGCTCAGCCCTGTATGGCCGCCGATAAACACACGGAGCGGGTCAACCTGCCGCCGATTCCTGCCAAACGCTACTTCACCATTGGTGAGGTCAGTGACTTGTGCGCTGTCAAGCCGCACGTGCTGCGCTACTGGGAGCAGGAGTTCACGCAGCTCAAGCCCGTCAAGCGGCGCGGCAATCGGCGCTACTACCAGCATCATGAGGTGCTGCTGATCCGGCGTATTCGCGAGCTGCTGTACGAGCAGGGCTTCACGATCAACGGCGCGCGGAATCGGCTGGATGAGTTGCGGCATGGTGCCGCGTCAGCGTCGCCGGTCGAGGCCGATGAGCCGGAGATGGAAGTTGCGGCATCGGCGCCCGCTGCTGCAAGCGGTTCGGTTGACGTTCAGAGCTTGCGGCGTGCGTTGTCGGCCGTGTTGGAATTGCTGCGTACCGACAAGCCATAAGCCGATATGCAGATAAGAAGCGCGCAGATAGAAACGAAAAAGCCCGCGTAACGTGATCCGTTACGCGGGCTTTTGTTTTGGTCGGGGCGAGAGGATTTGAACCTCCGACCACCTGCACCCCATGCAGGTACGCTACCAGGCTGCGCTACGCCCCGAAGCCTGAAAGTATAACAGAGGCGTGGCGCCGATGACTAGTAGTTCGCTCGCAGTTCGAGCAAGGGCCGTGGGGGCGGGTTGCTCATGGCAGCGGTGGAGAAAGTCCTTGCGCTAGAGTGCGCTCTAGCACCTGTAATCGAAGCGTTCACACCAGGAGACTCCCATGAACGCGCTCGAGAACAAGCCGATATTGCAGGCCGCTTTTGCCGAACTCGCTACCAGCTACGCCAAGCCCTTCGTTGATCTCATGGCGGATGATTTCTGCTGGGTTTGCACCGGTACGACGCTGTGGTCGCGACGCTATGCTGGCAAGCAGGCGGTGCTGGGCGAACTGTTCGCTCCGCTGCGCGCGAAGCTCGGGCGCATCACGACGGTTGCCAGCCGCTTCACTGCCGATGGCGAGACCGTGGTCGTCGAAGCGCAAGGTCGCAACACGACGCGCGATGGTGTTGCCTATGACAATCAGTACTGTTTCGTCATCCACATGCCGGAGGGCAAGATGCGCGAACTGATCGAATACTTCGACGCCGATCTCGTCAACCGGGCACTCGGCGATCCGGCGGTCGTCTGCATCGAGTCCCATGGCTGAGCGCGACCCGGCTCGATTGCTGATCGGTGCCCTGGCTGAACGCACGGGCCGCAGCATTCATACGATTCGTTGGTACGAGACGCAGGGGTTGATTCCTGGCGTTGCGCGCGATGCGGCGGTCCGACGTGTGTATACCGAGCAGCACGTCAACTGGCTCGAGTTGATGGAGCGCCTGCGCAGTTCGGGGATGTCGGTCGCGCAGATGCGCGAATATACGGCGCTGGTGTGCGAGGGCCGCAGCACCCTGAAAGCTCGGCATGAGCTGCTGGTTGCACACCGCGCGCAGGTGACGCAGACGATTGCCGAGTGGACGCGCTCGCTCGCGTTGATCGACAGCAAGATCGATTTCTACGGCGAACGGGTGGCGACCGGAACGCGCCCTGCACGCGAGTCCAACCTGCCGCAAGCCAGAGCGCTAGCGAAGGTGGCGACGCGGGAGGATGATCAACTCGTCGCCCGCCGATACCGCGCCGGCGTCATTCCCAGTTGTTGCTTGAACGCCTTGCCGAACGCCGCCTCCGATTGATAGCCGACACGCGCGCCGATTTCGCCTGCGCTGAGCCGCGTATGGATCAACGCGTCGCACGCGAGCGTCATGCGCACGCGCGTGAGAAAGTCCCACACCGTCATATCGGCGCGCGCCTTGAAGTGTCGCGCGTAGGTGGCGCGGGACATGGCCGCCAGATCGGCGAGGCTGTCGATGGTCCATGCGCGTTCGGGCGCACCGAGCATGGCTTGTACGGATGGGCCGAGGCGCGCGTCTGATAGCAGCGTCAGCGTGCCGGGGCTCGCGTTTTCCCGCTGGCCGTAGACGCGCAGTGCCATTGTGAGCAACGCCTGGCTCAGTGAGGTAACGATCGCCAGCGCGCCGGGCGCGCGCGTTTCGGCTTCGTCGCGCATCAGCCCAATGAGTGCTTGCAGCGCCGGAAACGACGCGCTATCACTCAATGACACGTGCAGTGGGTCGGGCAGCGTACGCACCAGCAGCGTGGTCGAGCCGTGTTCGTGGACGAAGCGGCCGCACAGCAGATCGACCTCCGCGGCACCGCGGCCAGTTTGGCGAACCGGCAGCATGCCATCGTGCGATGTGCGGGGTTTCCGCGTGGGTGCGTCGGCAGCGCTGGGGTCGTGAATCGTGTGTGCCTCGCCGCGCGGGAACAGGATGAAATCGCCTTCGCGCAGTGAGAGCGTGCGGCCGCCGGTGTCGACGAGGCATTTGCCCGAGAGCACCAGGTGGAACGGCACCTGACCATTCGGCTCCGGATCATGTGGGATCGAGAACGGTCCCTGGAACAGGCAGCGCAAATCGAGGCTGGCCTGCGGCCGGGTGAGCTGAATGAATTGGCTGAGCGCGTCCATTGAGACGATTTCGACAGAAATTGCGTGAAAGAAGTATTCAGTGGATCGCCCTTAAAGACAATACTCTTTCCAACGGCGCCGACATCAGGCCAGCGCCACACCACCGGAGCACATCATGCTGAACTGGGTCGAGTATCGGAAGGAATTGCTGGGTCGCATTGGCGAGATCGGTCAGATCACGCCGGATACCGTCAAGGGCTATAAGACGCTGTCGGCTGCCACGACGGGCAGTCTCGACGCGAAGACGCGTGAGCTGATCGCGCTGGCCGTGGCGGTGACCACGCGCTGCGATGGCTGTATCACTGTGCACACGGCCGAGGCGATCAAGCATGGCGCAACGCATGAGGAGATTGCCGACGCGCTGAGCGTGGCTATCTCGCTCAATGCCGGGGCAGCGTTGGTGTACTCGGCGCGCGTGATGGACGCCGTGCAGGCCCACGAGAAGGCCTGACCGCGTCGGCTACCGTGCGATCCGCATGCGACAGGTTGCCTGTCGGGTCTCACCGGGCGCGAGCAGGTGCAAGCCCTCGCCGTGGTGGATCGCATTCGGCAGGCCCATCCATGGTTCGACGCAGTAGAAGTCCGACGTGGCGTTTTCTGTCCAGGTGGTGATGGCGTGCCAGGGCACCGGTGCGCCGTCTACCTCGATACGAATGCGCCGGCCGAGCGGCGCTTGCGCATGCGGCGGGATGACGAGCGTGGCCACGCCGGTGTCGTCGAGCAGGTGATAGCGGTCTTGCAGCGCCGGGTCGTCGAGCTGGTAGGTCCTGCGCCCTGGCTCGGGTCTGTCTAGACTGCCATCGGGCAGTTGGCGCGACAGCCGAGCCGGCGGCATCAGCAGCTCGGTGGCGCCACGCAATGCATGCGGGAGCGCCAGGTAGAAATGATGACCGGCGTAGAAGGGCATCGGGGCATGCGCGTCGCTTTCGTCCAGATGCTTGACGGAGAGGGTTGCTTCCAGCCCATCGTGGATCAGTTGGTACGTCACGCGAAATTCAAAGGCGAACGGATAGCCTTGGCGCGTGTGGGGGCTGTCGCGCAGCAACAGGACGATGTGCGCATCGGTTGCGTCTTCCACCTCGAACGGCAAGTCGCGGGCGAAGCCGTGCTGCGGCAGTGTGTAAAGTCGACCGCGCGCATCGCGCCAGCGGCCGACTTCGCCCTCCACGAAATGCCGGCCGATGAAGGGAAACAGCAGCGGATTGCCGCCACGGACCTTGGCCGGATTGGACCAATCGGCCGGCTCGGGCCAGAAGAGGATGTCTTCCCCGCGATGGCGCCAGCGCACCAGCCGGCCGCCGGCTTCGGGCGCGAGCAGCAGCATGGAGCCATCGGCGTGCGGCTCGCCGATGCGGATGAGCGTGCGGTCCTGGAAGCAGGCGGTGGGCAGGTCGTGCATGGCTGGGGTGGAGTGACTTGTTGGCATGGGAATCGCGTACTAGATTGTCAATGCGTTTTGCCCGGAGGGAAACCATGTCCGTCAATTGCGTGCTGCCCGCACATACCGTTCCCCCACCCGACGAGCCTTCGCCGCCGGGGATTCCTCCCGATCTGCCATCGCCCGATGAGCCACCGCCGCCCGTCGAGCCACCGGAGGTGTCGCGGAAGTAATCTGCTGTTACCAATCGTCACAGCTTTGCGTGAAGCGGTTCGTAAGATAGCGCCAGTTCCCGCGCGACTGCGCGCTTCTACAACGACAATACGAGCCCAATCATGTCGATTCTTCCGCGTGTGACCCTGTGTGCTGTACTGGCGGCCTCCATGACCGGCTGTGTCGTGGCGCCGCCGCAGCCCACGCGAACGGTGGTGGTGCGTGAGCCGGTTCCGGTCGCGGCGCCTGCACCCGTGGACCCGCGCGCGCGCTTTGATCAGGTGCAGGGCCGCCTCGCAGAAGAATTCCACCGTATCGACGTTCGCCAATCGGAGGGCTACATCGATCCGTACCGCGCGGATGGCCTGCGCGACCGCCTGCGCCGCATCCGCCAGGAAGCCAACGACATGGCCAGCCAGCATCGCGGCGGCTTGTCTGGCGACGAGCAGCGCGCCCTGAACGACGAACTCGGCGCCGTCGCGCACGATATCGGCCGCTAAGCCGCTTTTCCGATTCCTGCATTCGCCGATGCTGCGTCGCAATATCGGCGAAATGCATTGTTGCGCCGCGTTGCGTGCGCAGCCGGCGGAAGCTGATACGCTTGCGGTCCTCCTGAACGAGCAAGCCCGACACCGACGCAGCTTCCTGCAGCCGGTTCTGGCCTTGTGCCGTGCGAAAGATCATCCACTGCGACTGCGACTGTTTTTACGCTGCCATCGAAATGCGCGACGATCCGCGCCTCGTTGGCAAGCCGCTGGCTGTCGGTGGACGGCCGGAGCGGCGCGGCGTGGTCGCGACTTGCAACTACGAAGCGCGCAAGTTCGGCATTCATTCGGCGATGCCCATGGCGCAGGCCGTCAAGCGCTGCCCGGACTTGCTGATCGTGCCGCCGTCCATGGAGAAGTACCGCCAGGTTGCGCGCCAGATCTTCGCCATCTATCACAGCTACACGCCGCTGGTGGAGCCGCTCTCGCTGGACGAGGCATATCTGGATGTGACCGACAGCCCGATGCTCGCGGGCAGCGGCACCCGCATCGCTGAAGACATCCGCCGCCGCGTGCGCGAAGAGATCGGCATTACCGTATCGGCGGGCGTTGCGCCCAACAAGTTCATCGCCAAGATTGCCAGCGACTGGAACAAGCCCGATGGCCTGTTCGTCGTGCGGCCGGAGCAGATCGACGCGTTTGTTGCGGAGTTGCCCGTCGACCGCCTGTTCGGGGTGGGCAAGGTGACCGCTGCGAAGCTGCGTCGCCTGGGCGCAGAAACCTGTGGTGACTTGCGCGCCTGGGGCACCGACCGCTTGCAGCAGCATTTCGGCGTGTTCGGTTTCCGGCTCCACGACCTTTGCCGAGGCATCGACCATCGGCAGGTGCAACCTTCGCAGATCCGCAAGTCGGTCAGTGTGGAAGAAACGTACGCCACCGATCTGCGCACGCTCGACGACTGCCAGCGTGAGCTGATCATCCTCGTCGAGCAGCTTGCCGCCCGCGTCGAGCGTGCGCGCGCAGGCAACATGATCCACAAAACCTACGTCAAGCTGCGTTTTGCCGATTTTCGTGGCACGACGGTGGAGTGCATCTCGCCCCAGGTGTCCTTGCCGGTGTTCTCCAAGTTGCTGGCGCAGGGGTTTGAGCGCCGCGGCATTCCCGTGCGGTTGCTCGGCGTGGGCGTGCGCTTGTACGAGTCCGACGCGCACGCGCGCCAGCAACCGCTGTTTGCCGAAGACCCGGCCGCCACCAGCTGAGGTTGCCCCCTCGACCCGGCAATCGGGTGCGAATTGTCCTATTTTCCTGTCTGCACGACGGCGATAGAAGGGCGGAATGTCGCCTGCGGGTAAAATGCTCGCTTTTTTGCATAATCCGCCGCCGCGCATCAAACGTGCGCGACAGTGCATGCCGTCACATTCGGCCGCACGCAGACAGGAGACGCAGTAATGAGTTTGTTTCGTACCAAAAACGTGGATCACATGATCCGCACGGGCCACAGCGACACCGGCCTGAAGAAAGTCCTCGGGCCCCTCGACCTGACCTTCCTGGGTGTCGGCGCCATCATCGGAACCGGCATCTTCGTGCTGACCGGCACCGGCGCGCTGACGGCAGGGCCGGCGCTCACGCTGTCCTTCATCATCGCAGCGCTTGCATGCGGGTTTGCCGCGCTGTGCTACGCCGAATTCGCCTCGACCATTCCCGTGTCGGGCTCCATCTATACGTATGCCTACGCCACGATGGGCGAGCTGGTCGCCTGGATCATCGGCTGGGATCTGATGCTCGAATATGGCTTGGCCACATCTGCTGTTTCGGTGGGTTGGTCCGGCTATTTCCAGTCGCTGCTGTCGGGCTTCGGCCTTCATCTGCCGGTGGCGCTCACTGCCGCTCCGGGCGCAATCCCGGGCGTGCAGACACTGTTCAACCTTCCGGCGCTGGTGATCATGCTGCTGATCACGACGCTGCTGTCGTTTGGCATTCGCGAATCGGCGCGTGCCAACAACATCATGGTGGCGATCAAGGTAACGGTGGTGGTGCTGTTCATCGTCGTGGGTGTGCGCCATGTGCAGCCGGCCAACTGGCAGCCGTTCATGCCGTTCGGCATGGAAGGCGTGTTTGGCGCGGCGGCCATCGTGTTCTTCGCTTTCATCGGCTTCGATGCGGTGACGTCCGCGGCCGAAGAGGTGCGCAATCCCAAGCGCGACTTGCCGATCGGCATCATCGGTTCACTGGCGGTCTGCACGATTCTCTATGTACTGGTGGCCGCCATCATGACGGGCATCGTGCCGTTCGCGAAGTTTGCAGGCGTGGATCACCCCGTGTCGCTGGCGCTGCAAGTGGCCGGCGAAAGCTGGGTGGCAGGCTTTGTTGATCTGGGCGCCATCATTGGCATGACCACGGTGATCCTGGTGATGGCGTATGGCCAGACTCGCATCATCTTCGCGATGTCGCGCGACGGTCTGCTGCCCAAGCGCCTGTCGCACATTCATCCGCGCTACGCGACGCCGTTCCTGAACACCTGGGTGGTCGGCATCGTCTTCGCGGTGATCGCCGCATTCGTGCCGCTGAACGTGTTGGCTGAGCTGATCAACATCGGAACGCTGGCAGCGTTCTCGCTGATTGCCGTTGCCGTGCTGGTGCTGCGCCGTACCCGTCCAGACCTTCATCGCGGCTTCCGTTGCCCAGGCGTGCCGGTGGTGCCGCTGCTGGCCATCGGCATGTGCCTGTTCCTGATGAGCCACCTGCAGGCCGTCACCTGGATCGCCTTTTTGGTGTGGGTCGCGATCGGCTTGCTGGTGTACTTCGGCTACGCGCGCCGCCGCTCGCTGCTGCACACGTCGGAGCATGGCGCTGCACCCGTTTCCGAAACGGTGCACTGATCAGGAAGGCGCGTCCATTCCCTGACGACATGGTTGCCACGCGGCTGAGCACTGTCGTTCAGGGCGCCGGCTGAGCGGTTTTTCCCTCAGTCGGCGCGCAACTATTACAACGCCGATGTATTGCGTTCAACCGCCGCGCTTTTTGGGGCGATGGTTCCAACGCATCTGGCGTTGACATCAACGTGTCGCAAACTATGTGGTTGCATTAGCAAGCACACCGTGGCTGCGCGTCCGGCACGCGCCTTGCATGTGGCTCTCGCTTTGCTCAAACGAGCCAAGGCACGACCCCGACAAAAAAGCATAGCTGCGATGAGGGGCGCGCGAGGCCTGATGCAGCCTGGGATGGCGGCATCGAGCCACGGCTTAACGGCTGCGATGCCGCATATGACGCTCGCACGTGCATCGCAAGCTGTGGTTAAAATGATCTGCGCAGTCAGACACATGTCTGACGAAACCTTGCCGGCCCCCCCGCACGGTTTCCACGCAACAGCGTGTGCGTTGTTGTCCATTGCAATCGGAGGGCTTTGACGATGGAAATCAAGTTCGAAAAGAAAGAGGCGTACGACATCAACAACGAAGGCCTGCTGTTCGACGCACTCGTCGACGGTGAAAAGGTGACTTGCGTGGCAACGCGCGAGGCGCTTTGGGAAGGCCTGGAAGGTGACCAGGTGTTGTCGCTTCAGGCAGCCTTCGAGGCTGGCCAAGAGCGGATCCAGGATGCCGCGCGCGTGCTGATTGCTGACGGCGTGCAGCGATCTCATGGATTAGAAGATTTGCCGCAACCGATCGTGGTCAAGCGCGCGCATATTGCCGTGGCTTGAGTCTGATCGATTGCTCGTGTAGACATCGGCGTGTCCGATGCCTGTGCATGGCGGACACTTCGTCCGCCGCCTGAAAAGCCGGTCCGCGTGGCCGGCTTTTTCATTGCGCCGAAGTTTCCTGACTTGACATGGACACAATCCGATTTGATTATTAACATGTTAATTACATGAGGGAGGAGGAGGCGCAATGCGGCGAGCCAGAGTGACATTGCCGGACGGCCGGGTACGGGAAACCCTGTTTGCGTCTGCCACGGAACCCGCAGATTCTTGGCGCTGGCTGCCGCCAGTCGAAGGCACGGTCGTCGGGGCCTTGCTCAACTACCGCGGAGAACTCGATGCGCTGAGTGACACGCTGTCTGCGCCGCCATACCAAGCGCCGCCCAAGGCGCCCATCCTGTATCTGAAGCCGGCCAACACGCGTATCGGCCATGGTCACGAGGTTGCGCTGCCGGCAGACGTCGATGGCGTTTGGGCTGGAGCTTGCCTGGGCGTGGCGATCAGTTGTACTGCCACGCGTGTGCCTGCGCAGCACGCCGCGGATTTCATCGCCGGCTACACCATCGTCAACGACCTGACCGTGCCGCATGCGAGCTACTACCGACCGGCGATCCGCCACAAGTGCCGCGATGGTTTTTGCCCGATGGGGCCCTGGGTGGTAGACCGCGACGATGTTCCTAACGCCGATGCACTCGATATCACCGTGCGCATCAACGGCGAGGTCAAGCAGCGCGCAAATACGTCGACCCTGGTGCGGCCAATCGCGCAGCTGCTTGCCGACGTGACGGCATTCATGACGCTTGAATCTGGCGATGTGCTGCTCGTTGGCATGCCGGAGAATCCACCGCTGGCGCGGGCCGGTGATCGCATCGATATCGACATCGCCCACATTGGCACGCTGACGACGGCGTTGATTCGCCACGCGCAGGAAGCTTCGCGATGAAACACGCGCGTATTGCCTATGACGGCGCGATCCATCACGCCACGGCCATGCCCGGCGACGACGCTCACCTGCGACTGGCCGACGGCCGCGTCCTGCATGAAAGCGAAGTCGTCTGGTTGCCGCCGATCGAGCCGCGCACGGTTTTCGCACTGGGCCTGAACTATGCCGACCACGCCAAGGAACTGGCCTTCAAGGCGCCCGAGGAGCCGCTCGCGTTCCTGAAAGGGCCGAATACGCTGATCGGCCATCGCGCCCGCACCGTACGCCCGGATGGCGTGACGTTCATGCACTACGAATGCGAGCTGGTCGTGGTGATTGGCAAGACCGCGCGCAATGTGCCGCGCGAGCATGCCTATGACTACGTGGCCGGATATACGGTGGCCAACGATTACGCTATCCGCGATTACCTCGAGAACTACTACCGCCCGAACCTGCGGGTGAAAAGCCGCGACACCTGTACGCCCATCGGGCCATGGCTCGTTGACCGTGACGATGTGCCCGATCCGATGCACCTCGCGCTGCGCACCACCGTCAACGGCCGTGTCACGCAAGAAGGCAGCACGCGCGACATGATCTTCGATGTTCCGGCGTTGATCGCGTGGTTCTCGAGTTTCATGACGCTCAGCCCCGGCGACATGATCCTGACCGGCACGCCCGAGGGTTTGGCCGACACGCAGCCCGGCGACGAAGTCATCACTGAAATTGAAGGCATCGGCAGGCTGGTGAACACCATCGTTGCCGAAGAACCGAACAAGGAGCCCGCATGAGCCGCATCAATATGGACCCTGTCAAGCACTGGATCAGCGGTCGCCAAGTCGACAGCGTCGAGCGTTTCATCACGACCAATCCGGCCACGAGCGAGGCCATTGTCGAGGTGGCGTCGGGCGGTGACGCGGAAATCAACGCGGCGGTAGCGGCGGCCAAGGCGGCGTTCCCTGCCTGGGCCAACACGCCGGCCAAGCAGCGCGCCAAGCTGATGCGCCGACTGGGCGAGCTGATCGAGCAGAACGTGCCGCACCTGGCCGCGCTGGAGACGATGGATACCGGTCTGCCGATCGCGCAGACGAGCAAGCAACTCATTCCGCGCGCTTCCGAGAACTTCCATTTCTTCGCCGAGGTGTGCACGCAAGTCAACGGCCGCACGTATCCGGTCGATGACCAGATGCTGAACTACACGCTGTATCAGCCGGTGGGCGTTTGCGCGTTGATCTCGCCGTGGAACGTGCCGTTCATGACGGCCACGTGGAAGGTGGCGCCGTGCCTGGCGCTGGGCAATACGGCGGTGCTGAAAATGTCGGAGCTGTCGCCGCTGACAGCGGACCAGCTTGGCCGGCTGGCACTGGAAGCCGGCATTCCGCCCGGCGTGCTGAACGTGGTGCAAGGCTATGGCGCGACGGCTGGCGATGCGCTGGTGCGTCATCCGGATGTGCGGGTGGTGTCCTTCACCGGCGGTACGACGACCGGCAAGCGCATCATGGAGCGTGCGGGCCTGAAGAAATTCTCGATGGAGCTGGGCGGTAAATCGCCCGTGCTGGTCTTCGACGATGCGGACCTGGATCGCGCGCTGGATGCGTCGCTGTTCACCATCTTCTCGATCAACGGTGAGCGATGTACGGCCGGCTCGCGCATCTTCGTGCAAGAGAGCGTCTACGATGATTTCGTACGCAAGTTTGCCGAACGTGCCAAGCGGCTTGTGGTGGGCGACCCGGCGGATGAGACAACCCATGTCGGCTCGATGATCACGCGCGCACATTGGGAGAAGGTCACGGGCTACATCCGTCTGGGCGAACAGGAGGGCGCGAAGGTTCTGGCCGGCGGCGCGGAGAAGCCCGCTGGGCTGCCCGCCCACCTGAAGAACGGCAACTTCGTCGCGCCCACGGTATTGGCCAACGTCGACAACCGCATGCGGGTGGCGCAGGAAGAAATCTTTGGTCCGGTGGCTTGCCTGATCCCATTCAAGGATGAAGCCGATGGCCTCAAACTCGCCAATGACGTGGAGTACGGCCTGGCCTCGTACCTCTGGACACAGGATGTGGGCAAGGTGCACCGCGTGGCGCGCGGTATCGAGGCCGGCATGGTATTCGTCAATAGCCAGAACGTGCGCGACCTGCGTCAGCCTTTCGGCGGTGTCAAAGCGTCCGGCACGGGGCGTGAGGGCGGCGAGTACAGTCTGGAGGTGTTTGCCGAAATCAAGAACGTCTGCATCTCAATGGGCAGTCACCCTATCCCGCGCTGGGGCGTTTGACGCGCGGCCGACACACCACAACAAGGGCGGAAGGAGACACCATGGGCAAGCTGGCCTTGGCTGCGAAGATCACCCACGTGCCGTCGATGTACCTGTCGGAGCTGCCGGGCAAGCACCATGGCTGCCGCGAGGCGGCCATCGAGGGCCACCGCATCATCGGACAGCGTTGCCGCGATCTGGGCGTGGACACCATCGTCGTGTCCGACGTGCACTGGCTCGTCAACGCCGGTTACCATGTCAATTGCAACGCGCGCTTCGAAGGCGTCTATACGAGCAATGAGCTGCCGCATTTCATCAAGGACATGCGATATGCGTATCCCGGCAATCCGGTGCTGGGCCGATTGATTGCAGAGACGGCAACGGCGCGCGGCGTGTTCACCCGTGCGCACGAGATCAACAGCCTCGAACTCGAATACGGCACGCTTGTGCCGATGCGGTACATGAACAGCGACCAGCACTTCAAGGTCGTGTCGATTGCCGGGTGGTGTGCGTGGCACACACTGGAAGAAAGCCGCCGCTTCGGCGCAGCGCTGCTCGAGGCCATCGAGGCCAGCGACAGCACCGTCGCATTTCTCGCCAGCGGATCGCTCTCGCACCGTTTCAACGACAACGGCAGCCCCGAAGAATCCATTCACCAGATCAGCCGCGAGTTCTTCAGGCAGGTCGATTTGCGCGTGGTCGAGCTATGGAAGCAGGGTGACTGGAAGACCTTCTGCGCGATGCTGCCCGAGTACGCATCGCTGTGTGAAGGCGAGGGCGGCATGCACGACACCGCCATGCTGCTCGGCCTGCTTGGTTGGGATGCCTACGACAAAGGGGTCGAGATCGTCACCGAATATTTCGCCAGTTCCGGCACGGGCCAGATCAACGCGATCTTTCCGTTGCCCGGACGTGATCAAGTTCAAGCCTGAGGAGATCGACATGCCGCATGTCATCGTCGAATACACCGACAACCTGGGCGATGACGCCCGCATCCCGCAATTGCTGCAGGCGATGAACGAGACGCTGATGGCGCAGAACGGTGTGTTTCCGACCGGCGGGATCTGTTCGCGCGCCATCAAGCTGACCGACTACCGCGTGGCCGACGGAAAAGAGGACGACGCCTTCGTCCATGTCACGCTCAAGATCGCAGCGGGCCGTACGTCCGAGGTCAAGAAAGCCGCGTGCGACGCGCTGTTCGAGGCAGTCAAGGCACATTTTGCCGAGGCCTTTGCGCGCCGTTATCTGGCGCTGTCGATGGAGTTGACCGAGTTTGACGAGGGCGGCAGCTACAAGCACAACAACATCCACGCGCGTTTTCGCAAGGCTTGACGCATGTTCGACACCACGACCATCCAAACCATCGCGCGCCGCTTGCACCAAGCCGAGATCGATCGCAAGCAGATCCGCCAGGTTTCGCTTGACCACCCCGAGATCACCATCGAAGACGCCTACGCCATCCAGCGCGAATGGGTCGCGATGAAGCAGGCAGAGGGGCGACGCCTGAAGGGGCACAAGATCGGACTGACCTCACGTGCGATGCAGCAGTCGTCACAGATCGACGAGCCGGACTACGGTGCGCTGCTCGACGACATGTTCTTTGCCGAGCGCAGTGAGATCCCCGCCAGCCGTTTCATCGTGCCGCGTGTGGAAGTGGAGCTCGCCTTCGTGCTCGGTAAGCGGCTGGAGGGGCCTGAGGTGACGCTGTTCGACGTGTATGACGCGGTGGATCACGTGATTCCCGCGCTGGAGATCATCGATGCGCGCTCGCAATCGATCGATCCCGACAGCGGGCGTCCACGCAAGGTGTTTGACACGATCGCCGACAACGCCGCCAATGCCGGCGTCGTGATGGGCGGCCGGCCCATCCGCATGCGCGATGTGGATCTGCGCTGGGTCAGCGCCATCTTTTCACGCAACGCCGTTATCGAAGAGACGGGTGTGGCGGCCGGCGTGCTGAATCACCCGGCCAACGGTGTCGTCTGGCTGGCCAACAAGCTGGCGCTGCACGGCGTGGCGCTCGAGCCCGGGCAGGTCATCCTTGGCGGCTCGTTCACGCGGCCGGTGGCCGCTCGGCCCGGCGATACATTCCATTGCGACTACGGTCCGCTTGGCAGCATCGCCTGTCATTTCGTCTAACCGACCAACGCTCAAAGGATGGCCTCGCCATGCAACTTCCGGTGAACAACTTCAAGCGCGCGCTGGCCGAACGCCGGCCGCAGATCGGCCTGTGGCTGGCAATGACGCATCCGTACCCGGCGGAGATCGTCGCGGGCGCCGGCTTTGACTGGCTGCTGATCGACAACGAGCACGCGCCAAACCAACTGCAATCGACGCTCGCGCAATTGCAGGCGGTTGCGCCGTATGCTTCGCATCCCATCGTGCGGCCTGCCTGGAACGATTCGGTCGAGATCAAGCGCCTGCTGGATATCGGCGCGCAGACCCTGCTGGTGCCGATGGTCCAGAGCGCCGACGAGGCGCGTGCCGCCGTGGAAGCGATGCGCTATCCGCCCAACGGTGTTCGCGGCGTTGGCAGCGCGTTGGCTCGCGCATCGCGCTGGAACCGCGTGGGCGATTACCTCCACCAGGCCGATGCGCAGATGTGCACGCTCGTCCAGGTCGAAACTGCAGAGAGCCTGGAGCATCTCGACGCGATTCTTGCTGTGCAAGGCGTGGACGGCGTCTTCATCGGCCCGGGCGATCTCGCGGCGTCCATGGGGCACCTCGGCGCGCCGGGGCATCCGGAAGTCAGCCAGGCGATCGACGGCGCGATTCAACGCATCGTCGCGTCGGGCAAGGCGGCGGGCATTCTGTCGGCGAATCAGGCGCAGGCGAAGCACTACCTGTCGCTCGGTGCGACCTTTGTTGCGGTAGGGACGGATGTCACCCTGCTGGCGCGCAGCGCCGAACAGCTGGCGCAGGCATTCAAGGAAGAGGGCGGTGCCAAGCCGCAGCCGGCCGGCAGCGTGTATTGACGGGTGTTACGCGTCGCCAGTGAAGCGCCCCATCGGCGTGCGCGTTTCCATGACGTGGATCGACTCATCGATGGCGGCGTAGAGCGCGTCCAGCCGCGCGCGGCCCAGCTGCGCCTCGATGCGCGCGTACTCGGCATCCACCTGCGGTTCCACGTCGGCCAGGAACTGGCGGCTCTTAGGCGTGAGTGAAATCACCTGCCGGCGCTGGTCCACCGACGACTTCGTCCGCACGATCATCTCGGATTGTTCCATCGCCGCCAGCATGCGCGTCAGGCTTGGGCTCAGGATCAGGCATGCATCGGCGAGTTGGTTGGGCTCCATGTCGCCGGTATCGTTGAGCGTACGCAATACGCGCCATTGCTGTTCGGTGATGCCATGCTCGCGCAGGATCGGCCGAAAGCGCGCCATGAAGGTCTCACGCGCGCGCAGCAGGAGATGCGGAAGATTGCGGTGCTTGAAGGCGGAAGCCATGCCAGGCACTCCTTATGCGCGGCGCAGGGCGGCGACCACGGGTGTGTGGTCCGAAGGCTGCTCCCACGTGCGTGGCACGCGGTCGATATGGCACGACTCGCACAGCTTGGCGAGTTCAGGCGACAGCATGATGTGGTCGATCCGCAGGCCGGCGTTGCGCTTGAAGCCGAACATGCGGTAATCCCACCACGAGAACAGCTTGTCTTCCTGCTCGAACATGCGGAAGGCATCGACCAGCCCGGCGCCTTGCATCGCTCGAAACGCCGCCCGCTCCTCCGGAGACACCAGGTTCTGGCCTTCCCACTTTTTCGGGTCGTGCACGTCGCGATCTTCGGGAGCGATGTTGAAATCGCCCAGCAGCATCAGGCGTGGGTTTGCCGCCAACTCGCTCGTCAGCCATGCCTGCAGTGCCTCCAGCCAGCGCAGCTTGTAGACGAACTTGTCGGAATCGAGCGCCTGCCCGTTCGGAATGTAGGCAGAAATCACGCGGACCGGGCCACCGTCCACGTCATACGTGGCGGCTACGATGCGCTGCTGCTCGTCGGCAAAGCCCGGGATGTTCTTCACCACATCGCGGCCTTCTGGCACAGAGGCCTTGCGCGAGAGGATGGCAACGCCGTTGTAGGTCTTCTGGCCTGTGAACAACGACGTATAGCCCGCTGCGTCCAGTTCGGCGAGCGGATAGCGGTCATCGGGCAGCTTGAGCTCTTGGAGGCAGAGCAGGTCGATGGGCGTGGCATCGGCTTCGCGCTCAGCCAGCCACTGCAGCACGTGCGGTAGGCGGACCTTCAAAGAGTTGACGTTCCAGGTGGCGACACGCATGAGGGCTCGGTCCTTGCAAATGGCGACGGCGCGCACTTTGGCGCCGTCCAGGGGTGCGATATTGTGCCATCAAGCGCTGCGGGCCCGAATGAAAACGCCGCTTCGGTACGAGGCGCGAAGCGGCGTTGTCACGGCTGGCCGAGCAGGCCGTTACGCGGCTTCCGTCATCATGCCGCCATGGCGCAGCAGTGCGTCGATGCTGGGAGCGCGGCCGCGGAAAGCCGTGAACGATTCGATGGCCGGGCGGCTGCCACCAACGGCCAGTACTTCACGGCGATAGCGTGCCCCGGTTTCCGCATCGAGCACCGAGCCGCCCAGCTTACTGGCCTCTTCGAACGCCGCATAGGCATCGGCGGACAGCACCTCGGCCCACTTGTAGCTGTAGTAGCCCGCCGCATAGCCGCCCGCAAAGATGTGGCTGAACGTGTTCGGCCAGCGCGACAACTCGGCCTGCGGTACCACGTGGAAGCGATTGTTGATCTGGCGCGATAGCTCCAGCACCGACGTCGCGCCCTTCGGGTCGAAGTCCGTGTGCAGGTGCATGTCGAACGTCGAGAACACGATCTGGCGCAGCGTCGCCATGCCGTTCTGGAAGTTCTTCGCGGCCAGCATGCTGTCGTACAGCTTGCGCGGCAGCGGTTCGCCGGAATTCACGTGGCGCGTCATGCGCGAGAGCACTTCCCATTCCCAGCAGAAGTTTTCCATGAACTGCGACGGCAGTTCCACTGCATCCCATTCCACGCCGTTGATGCCCGATACGCCCAGCTCATCCACCTGCGTGAGCATGTGGTGCAGGCCGTGGCCGAACTCGTGGAAGAGCGTGATGACCTCGTCGTGGGTGAACAGCGCGGGCTTGTTGCCGACCGGGCCGGAGAAGTTGCAGGTGAGGTAAGCCACGGGGGTTTGCACACCCGCATCGCCCAGCAGCTTGCGGCCGCGCGCGTCGTCCATCCATGCACCGCCACGCTTGCCTTCGCGCGCGTACAGGTCGACGTAGAACTGTGCGAGCAGCTCACCCTGGGGCGATTCGACCCGGAAGAAGCGTACGTCGGGGTGCCACACCGCCGCTGCCTCTGGCCGGATCTTCACCGAGAACAGCGTCTGCACGACATTGAACAGGCCATCCAGCACGGCCGGTTCCGGGAAGTACTGCTTCACCTCCTGCTCGGAGAATGCGTAGCGTGCCTCGCGCAGCTTTTCCGACGCGTAGGCCATGTCCCACGGTTCGAGCTTGTCGATGCCGAGCGTGGTCTTGGCGAAGGCCTGGAGCTCTTCCCAATCCTTCTCGGCAAACGGACGGGCGCGGTCGGCCAGTTCACCCAGGAAGCGCAGCACGTCTTCGGGCGAATCGGCCATCTTGGGCACGAGCGACACTTCGCCAAAATTGCGATAGCCCAGCATGTGCGCTTCTTCGGTGCGCAGCGTGAGCTGCTCGGCCATGTTGGCGGTGTTGTCCCACTCGGCCTTGCCGCCGCCGTACTGCGCGCCCAGTTCGGAAGCACGCGTGACGTTGGCTTCGTACAGCGTGCGGCGCAGCGCGCGGTCATCCGCGTATTGCAGCACCGGGAAATACGACGGGAAGTGCAGCGAGAACTTCCAGCCCGTCGCATCAGGGTTGTCGCGGCGTGCAGCTTCCTGCGCAGCCTGCTTGGCGTCGTCGGGCAAGCCGGCGAGGCGGGCTTCGTCGTCGATGACGAGTGCGTAGGCGTTGGTCGCATCCAGGACGTGATCGCTGAAGGCCTTGGTCAGTTGCGCCTGCTGTTCCTGAATGGCGGCAAAGCGCGGCTTCTGGTCTTCGGGCAGCTCCGCGCCGCCCAGGCGGAAACCGCGCAGTTCGTTCTCAAGCAGCTTCTTGCGCGCGGGCGACAGCGTGGCGTATTCCGCGCTGTCGGCAATCGCCTTGTACTTCTCGAACAGCTCCAGATCCTGGCCGAGGCCCGACCAGAATTCGGTCACGCGCGGCAGATTGGCGGCATGGGCTTCGCGCAGCTCTGGCGTGTCGGCGACGGCGCTCAGGTGGCTGACGATGCCCCAGGCGCGGCCCAGCGGCTCGGTGGCCTCTTCCAGTGCGGTCACGACGGTGTTCCAGCTGACAGGCGTGGCGGGGTCCTTGACCTGCGCCACCGCGGATGCGGCACGCTCGAGCAGCACGTCGACGGCCGGCGTGATGTGTTCCGGGCGGATGTCCGCGAAGCGCGGCAGACCAGAAAAATCGAGCAGCGGATTGTTGGCCGGAGTGGCAACCTTGGGCGAAATGTCGGTCATGGCGGGCTCGGTAGAGAAACTCGGGGGACAAAAAAAGCGTCCGATCCAACAGGTGGGGACGCTTTTTCCGTTTCCAACTGGATCAGGGTGAAGCTTACGCCGCCAGCGCGGCTCCTTCAGCAGCGCGCTCGGCGGCTTCCAAGGTGTTGATCAGCAGCATGGTGATCGTCATCGGGCCGACACCGCCCGGCACCGGCGTGATGTAGCCGGCGACTTCCTTGACGCCGGCAAAGTCGACGTCGCCGCACAGCTTGCCGGCATCGTCGCGGTTCATGCCCACGTCGATGACGACCGCGCCCGGCTTGACCATGTCGGCGGTAATGATGTTGCGGCGCCCGACGGCGGCCACGATGATGTCGGCCTCACGCGTGTGGGCGGCAAGGTCACGCGTCTTGCTGTTGCAGATCGTGATGGTGGCGCCGGATTGCAGCAGCAGCATCGCCATCGGTTTGCCGACGATGTTCGAGGCGCCGACCACCACCGCATTGGCGCCGCGCACCGGGTAGTTGATCGATTCCAGCATCTTCATGCAGCCGTACGGCGTGCACGGGCGGAACAGCGGGGCGCCGGTCATCAGGGCGCCGGCATTGGCCACATGGAAACCGTCCACGTCTTTCTCGGGCGCGATGGCTTCGAGCACCTTGTGGCTGTCGATGTGCTTGGGCAGCGGCAGCTGGACCAGGATGCCGTGGATGCGCGGGTCGCGGTTCAGCGCGTCGATGCGGCCAAGCAGGTCGGCTTCGGACAAGTCAGCCGGGTAGCGGTCGAAGCTGGACAGAAAGCCGTTGTCTTCGCAGGCCTTGATCTTGTTGCGCACGTAGACCTGGCTGGCCGGGTCTTCGCCGACGAGGATGACGGCGAGGCCGGGCTGGTGGCCGCGCGCGGTCAGGGCGGCGGCGCGCTGTGCGGCCTCGGCGCGGAGTTGTTTGGCAAGCGCGTTGCCGTCAATGAGTTGGGCGGTCATGGCTGGGCGGAGGAGGGAGAGGGCAAACCGCGATTATAAATCGCCGCCTCCCTTCCGGCCGCCCGGATGATCGCTTGGTTTTTCCTGCAGCCGAATCAGGCGTTGCGCGACAGGGCCAGGCGCAGCAGGTCTGCCACCGTATTCACGTTGAGCTTTTCCATGATGTTGGCGCGGTGTGCTTCCACCGTCTTGATGGAAATGCCCAGATCGTCGGCGATCTGCTTGTTCAGGCGGCCGGCGACGATGCGCTCCAGCACTTGCTGTTCGCGTGTGGTCAGGCGGCCGAGCAGGTCCTTGGCGGCCTTTTGCTCGCGGGCGACCGAGTCTTCGCTGCGCGCCTTGCTGAGCATGCGTTCCACCAGCTCGCGCAGTTCGGATTCATCGAACGGCTTTTCAATGAAGTCCACCGCGCCTTTCTTCATGGTCGACACAGCCAACGGCACGTCGCCGTGGCCCGTGACGAAGACGATCGGCATGCGGTTGTTCTCTGCCAACAGGCGGTCTTGCAGTTCGGGGCCGCTCATGCCTTGCATGCGCACGTCAAGGATCAGGCAGCCGACGCCTTCGCCGCGCTTGTCGTCGACCAGGAATTCTTCTGCGCTGCGGTAGGTGCGGACGGTGTAGCCGTTGCCTTCGAGCAGCCACGTCAACGAGTCACGCATGGCTTCATCGTCATCGACGACGAACACGGTTTCGTTGCGCGGCGCAACTGCGGCGGGCGTTGTGCTCATGGAGGAGTCCTCGGTCTACGTTCTATGTTTTAAAAACGATTTACAGCGGATTCAGCGGCAGGATGATTTTAAACGTACAGCCGATGCCATCGGCGTTGTTTTCTACCCAGAGCCTGCCGAGGTGGGATTCTATGATGGAGCGGCAGATGTTCAGCCCCATACCCATGCCGTCGGATTTTGTACTGAAGAACGGCTCGAACAGCCGCTCCTTGGTGCTGTCGTCCACGCCCGGGCCCTGGTCGATCACCTCGATCAGCACGGAATTTTCCGGGTCGTTGATCAGGTTGGCGTGCAGGCGCAGCACGCTGGCGGCGCGCAGGCGCGGGTGGGCGGCCATGGCTTCGGCGGCGTTCTTGAGCAGATTGACGAGCACCTGCTCGATGAGCACCGGATCGACATACAGAGGCGGCAAGTCGCCTGGCAGGCGCGTGAGAATGGTGATGCCACGCCGCGTGGCTTCGAGTTCGGCCAGACCCACGGCGTCGGCAACGATCTCGCGCAGGTCGGATTCGCGCCGCTGCGGCTGGCTGCGTTTCACGAAGCCGCGGATGCGCTGGATGATGGTGCCGGCACGCACGGCCTGGGCGGAGGTCTTCTCAAGCACCGGGATCAGCTCTTCCGGCGTGCTGCGTCCGCTCTTCAGGCGGCCGACGGCGCCCATGCAGTAGTTGTTGATGGCAGCCAGCGGCTGGTTCAGCTCGTGCGCCAGCGATGAGGCCATCTCGCCCATCGTCGTCAGGCGGCTGGTGAACTGCAGGCGCTCTTCGTGCTGGCGCGTCATCTCTTCGGCGGCCTTGCGCACGGTGATGTCGGTGGCGATCTGCATCTGTGCGAGGTGGCCGTCGACCCACTGGATGTAGCGGCGCCGCACTTCAAACCACTTCTGCATCGATGGCACATAGATTTCGCGCGCATCTGCCGCGTGCGGTGTCAACTCGGACGCGGGCAGGCCGGCGTAGGCGTCCACCAGGTCGAGTGCATCGCTGGAAACGTCTTCCGTGTTGACGTCGTTGCCGGAGAGCTGCAGGTGGCCGAACGCCTCCCAGCCGAAAAGCTGGCGGTAGTAGCGGTTGGCGAACAGCAGCTCCGCCTTGTCGGTCGAGAGCACGGACACGGCCGCATCCAGGCTCTCCAGCACCGTGGTGAAGCGGTCGTGCGCGGCGGCCAAGTCTTCACGGGCGCGTTTGGGCTCAGTAATGTCCGTGATGGAACTCATCCACCCCGTGTGCCGGCCGCGTGCATCGATCAGCGGCGAGACGTACATCCGCGCATAGAAGCTCGTACCGTCGCGGCGCATCATGCGCAATTCCATGCCGTTGGCGGGGGCCTTGCCACGCAAGGTCAGCTCGATGTGCTTCTGCATCTCGCCGACCTCGTTGGGCGGCCAATACGGGAAGGGCGGCATGCGCCCGACCAGCTCGGCTTCCGTCCAGCCGATCATGCGGCAGAACGCCGGGTTCACGTAGGTGATGCGGCCGTTGAGGTCGAGCGAACGCATGCCGATCACCATGGAGTTTTCCATAGCGCGGCGGAACGACGTTTCCGCCAGCAACGCGCGCTGCGCTTCAGAGCGGCGGCTGGTGTGGCGCCACACGCTCCAGAGGCTCCAGATCACGAAGCACGACAGGCCGGCCACCAGCCACATCAGCATGTTGTTGGGCAGGTTGGACGGAGCGGGATACGCCTCGGCCCGCAGCGAGAGCGAATGTCCCGGTGGGTCGAGCAGCACCTCGTACGACGCCGCCGCCTTGGGCACCGGCCGCAACGACGTGCTTGCGCGGACCACGTTGTTCTTGTCGACCAGCGAGAAGCGGTAGCGGTCTGTCAACTCGCCCGGCAGCAGTTGCGTGAGGATGCCCGTGACCGAATACATGGCGCCCACCGTGCCGAGGAATTCGTTGTCGCGCACGATCGGGACTTCCATGAGCATGAAGCTCTCGCCGCGCTCGTTCTGGATGGGGCGCGAATAGACGGCACGCTGCGTTTCACGCGCGGCATCGTAGGCAGATTGGATTTCGGGTTCGAGCGGATGGTCGCGTGTTTCGCGCACGCGCGCCGTGAATTCGGAGGTGGACGGGAACGCCCAGCGCGGGCGGCGCGTGGCATCCAGCCAGTTGATGAAGACAAGCTCCGGGTTCTCGCGCAGGAGCTGGCGGGCGGCATCGCGATAGGCGCTCGGGTCAAGCTGCGCGGCACCGATATCGCGCGCCAGGGCGGCTACCTGATCCTGGTTGCTCTGCAGGGACAGGCGAACCTTCTGCTCGGCCCAGGCGGCATCGCGGTAGAGGGCGTCGCGCTGCTGCTGCACCTCCGTGGCGTGCAACTGATACAGGATGAAAATCATCGCGCCAGCAAACAGGACGATTGCCACCAGCGGGATGAACATGAACCAGTTGGTCGTCCACAGCCGGCCCAGGCGGGTCAGCCACAGACGGCGGGGCATGTTCGGGCGAACGGTCTCGTCCGACGGCTGTTCGGACGCGTTCACGGAAATGGGCGCAGGCGCCGCAGGCGTTGACGGCTCGGACTTGGCGGCCGGGTCCTGCGAAGCGTGGGAGGGGGCAAGCATGATGGGCGGACGAACGCCGGAATTCTGCGGAGGTAAAGGAGTGGACATCTGTGCAACTGCGCAAAACTAAGTGTAACGGCAATCAACCTGCGGGTCGCTTGGGGAAACCGCTTGGTGAGGTGTCTTGTTCGCTCGGAAAATGCTGCGCTGCAATGTCAAAGGTGATTTGTTTTGCGTCGCGGCAATATTCCACATTATAAAAAACCATATCGCAATTTGAAAATTCCGCTTGTGCTGCGTTTGCGGGTGCCCATAGAATCAGCGCAAAAGTCGGGGTGGCCCTTGCGTGCGTGTGAACGCGCGTGCCAGTGGGCGCCTCACAAGAGACGCAACTACCGTTACTGCTACCAAGGAGACCGCCATGTCGGCCGTACCAGAACAAGTCCTGGGTGCCACGAGCGCCAGCGACGTTGATCCCCAGGAAACCAAGGAATGGCTGGAGGCGCTGCAAGGCGTCATCGGCGCGGAAGGCCCGCAGCGCGCGGCATTCCTCCTCGACAAGCAGATCGAGTACGCGCGCATCAACGGCGTGACGTCTCCGCTGCACGCAGAAACCCCCTATATCAATACGATCCCGGTCGAGAACCAGGACCGCATTCCTGGCAACCAGGAAATCGAGCACCGCATCCGTTCGTATACGCGCTGGAACGCCATGGCGATGGTGCTGCGCGCGAACAAGGACACCAACGTCGGCGGCCATATCTCGTCGTTCGCTTCGGCGGCCACGCTGTATGACGTCGGCTACAACCACTTCTGGCACGCCCCGTCGGACAAGCACGGCGGCGACATGGTTTTCGTGCAGGGGCACTCGGCGCCGGGCGTGTACTCGCGCGCATTCCTGCTGGGCCGTCTGAGCGAGGAGCAACTCGACAGCTTCCGCCAGGAAGTCGACGGCAAGGGCATCTCGTCGTACCCGCACCCGTGGCTGATGCCGGATTTCTGGCAATTCCCGACCGTGTCGATGGGCCTGGGCCCGATCATGGCGATCTACCAGGCGCGCTTTACCAAGTACCTGGCCAGCCGCGGCCTGATCCAGAACTGGGAAAACCGCAAGGTCTGGGCGTTCCTGGGCGATGGCGAAACCGACGAGCCGGAATCGCTGGGCGCGATCGGCATGGCCGGCCGTGAAAAGCTGGACAACCTCGTCTTCGTGATCAACTGCAACCTGCAGCGCCTGGATGGTCCGGTGCGCGGCAACGGCAAGATCATTCAAGAGCTGGAATCGGAATTCCGCGGCGCAGGCTGGAACGTCATCAAGGTCATCTGGGGCAGCCGCTGGGATCAGCTGCTTGCCCGCGACACGAAGGGTCTGCTGATGAGCCGCATGATGGAATGCGTCGACGGCGAGTACCAGACCTTCAAATCGAAGAGCGGCGCTTATGTGCGCGAGTTCTTCTTCAACACGCCGGAACTCAAGGCCATGGTGGCCGATTGGTCCGACGACGATATCTGGGCGCTGAACCGTGGTGGCCATGATCCGCACAAGATCTACGCGGCATTCCAGTCGGCGACCAACCACAAGGGTCAGCCGACCGTCATTCTCGCCAAGACCATCAAGGGCTATGGCATGGGTGAGGCCGGCGAAGCGATGAACATCGCCCACCAGCAGAAGAAGATGCCGGTGGACGCCATCCGCAAGCTGCGTGATCGCTTCAACATTCCGGTTGCCGACGACCAGCTCGAGCACGTGCCGTACGTCAAGTTCGAAGAAGGCTCGAAGGAACTCGAATACATGCGCAAGGCCCGTATGGACCTGGGCGGCTACCTGCCGGCCCGTCGCCAGAAGGCCGACGCGCTGCAGATTCCCGCGCTGGCTGCGTTCGACGCGTTGCTCAAAGCCACCGGTGAAGGCCGCGAAGTGTCCACGACGATGGCCTTCGTGCGCATTCTGAACATCCTGCTGAAGGACAAGAACATCGGTAAGCATGTTGTGCCCATCGTGCCCGATGAGTCGCGTACGTTCGGCATGGAAGGTCTGTTCCGCCAGGTGGGTATCTGGAACCAGGAAGGCCAGAAGTATGTGCCGCAGGATCACGACCAACTGATGTTCTACAAGGAATCGCAGACGGGTCAGGTGCTGCAGGAAGGCATCAACGAAGCCGGTGCCATGTGCGACTGGATCGCGGCCGCTACGTCGTATTCGACGCATGGCGTGGCGATGATCCCGTTCTACATCTACTACTCGATGTTCGGCATCCAGCGTATCGGCGACCTCTGCTGGGCCGCCGGCGACATGCGCTCGCGCGGCTTCCTGCTGGGCGGCACAGCTGGCCGTACCACGCTGAACGGCGAAGGCCTGCAGCACGAAGACGGCCACTCGCACGTGTACCACGCTGCCATCCCGAACTGCATCTCGTATGACCCGACCTTCCAGTACGAACTGGCGGTGGTGATGCAAGACGGCCTGCGTCGCATGTATGTCGAGCAGGAAGACGTCTATTACTACCTGACGGTGATGAACGAAAACTACGAGCACCCGGAAATGCCGGCGGGTGTCGAGGCGGACATCATCAAGGGGATGTACCAGTTCAAGAAGGGCGTCGAAAACAGCAACGCACCGCGCGTGCAACTGCTGGGTTCGGGCACGATCTTCCGCGAGGTGATCGCCGCCGCCGAGCTGCTCAAGAAGGACTGGGGCGTGGAATCCGACCTGTGGGGCTGCCCGAGCTTTACCGAGCTGGCCCGTGAAGGCAACGCCATCGCGCGCTGGAACCTGCTCAACCCGACGGCACCGCAACGCGAGTCGCACGTCGAGAAGCTCCTCAAGAACGCACGCGGTCCGGTCATCGCTTCGACCGACTACGTCCGTACTTTCGCCGAGCAGATCCGCGCCTTCGTGCCGCGTCGCTATGTGGTGCTGGGCACCGACGGCTTCGGCCGCTCGGATACCCGCGAGAAGCTGCGTCACTTCTTCGAGGTGGATCGCTACTGGGTGACGGTTGCGTCGCTCAAGGCGCTCGCCGATGAAGGCGTGCTGCCGCGCGAGAAGGTGGCCGAGGCACTGAAGAAGTACAACCTCGATCCGAACAAGCCCAACCCGATGACCGTATAACGGAGCCGCCGGGCGCGCGGGTTGCGTTCCGGCCGGGCACCGCCCTGACAGACTTTCCGCAACGTGCATTTGCCTGCACGATGCGGTAGCCTGCGGGGCACCGCGTGTCCTCCGCCGGATGCTCTCGCCGCCAGACCCTCTGGAGACAGAAGAATGAGTCAAGTCGTAGAAATCAAGGTGCCGGACATCGGCGACTACAAAGACGTCCCGGTGATCGAAGTGCTGGTCAAGGCGGGCGATACCGTCAACGCCGAAGATTCGCTGGTCACGCTGGAATCGGACAAGGCGACCATGGACGTGCCCTCGCCCAAGAGCGGCGTCGTCAAGGAAGTGAAGATCAAGGTGGGTGACACCGTGTCGGAAGGCTCGCTGGTGCTGTTGCTCGAAGAGCAGGGCGCTGCTGCCGCACCGGCCCCGGCACCTCAAGCTGCGCCCGCACCGGCTCCGGCCGCTGCTGCACCGGCGCCCGCACCCGCCGCGCAAGCTCCGGCCCCTGCGCCGGCTGCCGCTGGCGGCGGCACGGTTGAAGTGAAGGTGCCGGACATCGGCGACTACACCGATGTGCCCGTCATCGAAATCAGCGTGAAGGTGGGCGACAGGGTGGAAGCCGAGCAGTCGCTGATCACGCTGGAATCGGACAAGGCCACGATGGACGTGCCGTCGCCGGCTGCCGGCACGGTCAAGGAAATCCGCGTGAAGGTGGGCGATGCCGTGTCGCAAGGCACGCTGATCGTCGTCCTGGAAGGTGCTGGCGGCGCTGCTGCTGCGCCAGCACCCGCACAAGCGCAGGTGTCCGCACCGGCTGCCGCTGCGCCGAGCCCGGCCCCTGCGGCTGCGCCCGCAGTTGCGTCGACCGCAGCGCCCGCTACTTACACCGCTGACACGGTCGGTACGGTTGGCAAGGCTGCTCACGCCAGCCCCTCGGTGCGCAAGTACGCGCGCGAGCTGGGCGTCAACGTGAATCTGGTCGGGGGCACGGGTCCGAAGAACCGCATCACGCAGGAAGACGTGCAGCGCTACGTCAAGGGCGTGATGAGCGGCCAGGCTGCGGCGCCGGGCAAGGCTGCCGCGGGTGCACCGGCCGGTGGCGGTGAGTTGAATCTGCTGCCGTGGCCGAAGGTGGACTTCACCAAGTTCGGTCCGGTCGATCCGAAGCCGCTGTCGCGTATCAAGAAGATTTCCGGCGCGAACCTGCACCGCAACTGGGTCATGATCCCGCACGTCACCAACAACGACGAGGCGGACATCACCGAACTGGAAGCCTTCCGCGTGCAGATGAACAAGGACCACGAAAAGGCCGGCGTGAAGTTCACGATGCTGGCATTCGTGATCAAGGCAGTCGTGGGCGCGCTGAAGAAATTCCCGACCTTCAACGCGAGCCTGGACGGCGACAACCTGGTCTTCAAGCAGTACTTCCACGTCGGCTTCGCGGCCGATACGCCCAACGGGCTCGTGGTGCCGGTGATCCGCGATGCGGACAAGAAGGGTCTGATCGACATCGCCAAGGAGATGGCGGACCTGTCGAAGGCTGCCCGCGAAGGCAAGCTCAAGCCGGACCAGATGCAGGGGGGCTGCTTCTCGATCTCGTCACTGGGCGGCATCGGCGGCACGCATTTCACGCCGATCATCAACGCACCGGAAGTGGCCATCCTTGGCTTGTCGCGTGGTTATCAGAAGCCCGTTTGGGACGGCAAGCAGTTCGTGCCGCGCCTGACGCTGCCGCTGTCGCTGTCGTACGATCACCGCGTGATCGACGGCGCCGAGGCTGCACGCTTCAACGCGTATCTGGCCAGCGTGCTGGCGGACTTCCGCCGCGTCAGCCTGTAAGCCCACGCGGGCGCGGCACGCATCTGGCTTCGGGCCTGTGCGTGCCGGCCCGGTTGGGTTTGCAGCGGTCGGCGGACTGGTCAGTGGACTGATGGCGAGGACGACATGACGACGTGCGTGGTGGTCAAGAAAGACGGCGAAGTGGCGATTGCGGCCGATTCGCTGGTGACGTTCGGCGATACGCGCCTGGCGCGCGGTTACGAGCAAAACCAGAAGATCTTCCAGGTGGGCGATTCGCTGATCGCGCTGGCGGGCACGACGGCCCACTTCCCGGTCATGCGGAGTCTGTTAGCGGGTCTGGCCGATGAGTGTCGCCTCGGCACGCGTGACGACGTCTTCCGGACCTTCCTCAAGGTGCACGAAAAGCTCAAGGACGAGTATTTCGTCAACACCAAGGAGGACGACGACGACCCGTACGAGTCGTCGCAGATCACCTGCCTGATCGCCAACGCCACCGGCATCTACGGCGTCTATTCGTACCGCGAGGTGTTTTCGTTCGACCGCTTCTGGGGCATTGGCTCGGGGCGCAATTTTGCGCTAGGAGCCATGTCGGCGGTGTTTGACATGCCGGGCAAGTCGGCGGCGGACGTTGCACAGGTGGGCGTGTCCGCAGGCGTGGAATTCGACAAGAGCTCGGGCGGTCCGATCGAAGTGCACACAGTACGTCTGCAGGATTGAAAAGCGTCAGCGGGCCCGGGCGATGCCGGGTGCCGACGACAAGAACAAGGAGTCAGGAATGAGCGTGGTGGAAATCAAGGTGCCGGACATCGGCGATTTCGATGCGGTGGAAGTCATCGAAGTGCTGATCAAGGCGGGCGATACCGTGGCGCCCGAGCAGTCGCTGATCGTGCTGGAATCCGACAAGGCCAGCATGGAAGTGCCGTCGGAGGTGGCTGGCAAGATCGTCGACGTAAAAGTCAAGGTGGGCGACAAGGTCAGCAAGGGCACGGTGATCGCGACGGCGGAAGCTGGCGCGGCTGCTGCTCCAGGACCTGCACAAGCGCCGGCTCCGGCCCCAGCACCGGCTGCCGCACCGGCAGCATCAGCCCCGGCACCGCAAGCGGCCAAGCACGCCGGCGGCGCCGACATCGAGTGCGAGATGCTCGTCCTGGGCTCCGGCCCGGGCGGTTATTCGGCCGCATTCCGCAGTGCGGATCTGGGCATGAACACTGTGCTGGTGGAGCGTTTCTCAACGCTGGGCGGCGTTTGCCTGAACGTGGGGTGTATCCCGTCGAAGGCGTTGCTGCACACGGCGGCCGTCATGGACGAAGTCAAGGCGATGGCCGCACACGGCATTGTCTACAGCGAGCCGACGGTTGATATCAACCAACTGCGCAAGCACAAGGAGTCCGTCATCGGCAAGCTGACCGGCGGGCTGGCCGGCATGGCCAAGGCACGCAAGGTGCAGGTCGTGCGCGGTGTTGGCACGTTCCTGGATCCGAATCACCTCGAAGTGCAACTGACGGACGGCGACGGCAAGGCAACGACGGGCGAGAAGAAGGTCATCCGTTTTGCCAAGGCAATCATCGCTGCAGGCAGCGAGGCCGTGAAGCTGCCGTTCATTCCGGAAGATCCGCGCATCGTCGATTCGACCGGCGCGCTGGAGCTGCGCGAAGTGCCGGGCAGGATGCTGGTCATCGGGGGCGGCATCATCGGCCTGGAAATGGCGACCGTGTACAGCACGCTGGGCGCCCGCATCGACGTGGTGGAAATGCTCGATGGCCTGATGCAGGGCGCTGACCGCGACCTCGTCAAGGTGTGGGACAAGATGAACAAGAGCCGCTTCGACAAGGTCATGCTCAAGACCAAGACGGTCGGGGTCGAGGCCAAGCCGGACGGCATCTACGTCAAGTTCGAGGGCGAAGCCGCATCTGCCGAGCCGCAACGCTATGACATGGTGCTGGTGGCCGTGGGCCGCACCCCGAACGGCAAGCGCATTGGCGCCGAGAAGGCCGGCGTGGCGGTGACCGACCGTGGCTTCATCGACGTGGATAAGCAACAGCGCACGAATGTGCCGCACATCTTCGCGATCGGCGACCTCGTGGGGCAGCCGATGCTGGCACACAAGGCCGTGCATGAAGGTCACGTGGCGGCAGAAGCCGCGCACGGCGAGAAGGCGTATTTCGATGCCAAGCAGATTCCGTCGGTCGCCTATACCGATCCGGAAGTGGCCTGGGCAGGTCTGACCGAAGACCAGTGCAAGGCGCAGGGCATCAAGTACGGCAAGGGCGTGTTCCCGTGGGCCGCTTCGGGCCGCGCGATTGCCAACGGCCGCGACGAAGGCTTCACGAAGTTGATCTTCGACGAGGAAACGCATCGCATCATCGGTGGCGGCATCGTTGGCACGCACGCCGGCGACTTGATCGGCGAAATCTGCCTGGCCATCGAGATGGGCGCGGACGCCGTGGACATCGGCAAGACCATCCACCCGCACCCGACGCTGGGTGAGTCGGTGGGCATGGCTGCGGAAATCTACGAGGGTGTTTGCACGGACGTGCCCCCGGCTCGTAAGCGATGAACTGCAATTAACCGCCAGAGTTTGGAGGCAACTCCGGATCTGGCTGGCAAACAAAAGGGCCGCTCGAATGGGCGGCCCTTTTGTTTGGGATGATCGGCGGCAGGTCAGTGCCGAGGCTCGGCTGGGCGCCGATGCCGACGTAGCACGCGCACTGCCGCGATCAGGCGGCGCCATATCTGCTGCATCGTCCCATGTCGACGGGCGCGCCAGACGGCAATTCGTACCTGGAAGGCTTGCCAGGTCGGTGTTGCTTGCAGGGTGGCCAGCATGCGCTGCTTCCATGCCAGGAACGCGGATTCCCAGCGGGCATACCAGGCGATCGTGTGCAACTGTGGGCGCACGGCGGAATAGATGCGCACGCCCAGCCCCGTACTGACGATTTTCGCTGCGACCAGAACGATGGCGCCTGCAATGAGATGGCCCCGCGCCAGCACGTAGACGGCCGCCAGCTTGAACGGCAGCAATGCGAGCATTGGCAGGGCAAAGGCGCAGAGGGCTTCGATGGGCTCCAGTTGCGCCAACTTCCGCTCCGCCGCTTGGACCCAGGGATGCGCCGCCAGACGGGCGGTTACCTGCCGCATGACGTTCCAGATCCACTCTTCTAACAGCAGGATAAGCGCAGCCGCGACGATCAGACTTCGCTTGGCCATGGATTCGCGAGACATTGGGAAGGAGAAGAGGGCGGCGAACCGCAATACAGAATGGAGCGTCGGCTGCGTGTAAAAGTTCGCAATTTGAAGAGGAGACGTTTCCCATGCACACAAAAAACCCGGCCGAAGCCGGGCTAAAGGTACCCACTGATCACCACTGAGGACAGGTTTCGGTAGCGGGACCGAGGAGACAATCCAACGAACACGGTGGAATGGACCAGCGGCCGCGCGTTTGGGTTCCGCGCAAATGCACGCAAACGATGTGTTTGGAGGATGGCTCGACGGCCAAAACAAAACGGGCCTCCCGAAGGAGGCCCGCTTCAACAACCAGAAAACTGAAGCAGCTTAGCGCTTAGGCAGCGGTCGTCGTCGACTTCTTGCCGGTGGCAGCGCGCGCTTGGGCCGATGCTTGAGCCGTTGCCTTGCTGGCAGCGTTGGCAGCAGCGTGGAAGTTGCTTTCAGCCAGTTCCACAGCTTGCTTGGTGGCCTTCTGCACCGAATCGTAGGCGTTGTTGGCGGCCGACAGAGCCGACTTCACCAGGGCAACTGCCGATTCCGAACCAGCCGGAGCGTTCTTCGACACGTTGTCGACCAGCGCTTGCAGCTTGCGGCTGTTTTCAGCGATTTGCACTTCAGCAGCCTTGCTGAATTCGGTTTGCGTGTCCGAAGCGATTTCGTACAGGTGACGGCTGTAAGCCAGAACCTTTTCAGCCAGCGGCTGCACTGCGGCGGTTTGCACCGACAGCAGCTCTTGGGCGTCCTTGGCGGTCAGTGCCTTCTTGGCGTGTTCGACGTTCTCGGCCAGGGTAGCCTTGACGACTTGCAGGTTCAGTTCGACCAGCTTTTCGACGCCTTCAAAAGCCTTGTTGGTCAGACCGAAGAACGTTTCCAGGTTGGCCTTGTGCGCCGCAGCGATCTGTTCCTGAGTCAGCATGTTGTCTCTCCAAATACAAAGGTGGGTGGGGAATCAAAATGAAAATTTAGATCGCCCAGATGTACAAAGCATGACGGTCTGCGTCGGGCCTTCCAGGCGACATCGCGATGAATTAGGGATGGTGCATCGCAACAATTTCATTGTTGTTGAATGTCAAACCAGTGTCAAGCGTCCTTTGTGCATCGCACAAAAAACAGAATTCGTTGATTTTCCGTGCACAGGAATTGCGTGACCAACCGTTTGGCATAATTTTTTGTGGCAGGAAAATGCGCGTCCGTGGTGCATGCGAAGTGCATTTGACCAACTCTGGCCGCAAATCCGTCTCAAAAAACATACGAGTGCAGCGTAGGTTACGATGCGCCCGAGTGCTATTTTTGTTGCGTTGCGATTTGTTATTCACATGCGGGCGTTCTATACCGACCACTTTGTCTTGCCGCTGCCGCCGGGCCATCGGTTTCCAATGCGCAAGTACAGCGACCTGCGCGCACGGGTTCTGGCCGACGTGCCGGGGCTATCCATGCATGAGGCGCCGCGGGCCGATGACGACGCGTTGCTGCTGGCGCACACGTCTGAATATGTTGAGGCGGTAAGCGCCGGGCGGCTTGACCCTGCGCGTCAGCGGGAGATCGGGTTTCCCTGGTCGCCGGAAATGGTCGAGCGCAGCCGCCGTTCGGCGGGGGCCACGATGGCCGCGTGCGAGGCTGCGCTGGCGGATGGCATTGCCGTCAATTTGGCGGGCGGCACGCACCATGCCTATGCGGACAAGGGCGGCGGTTTCTGTGTATTCAACGACGCTGCCATCGCCTCGCGCTGGATTCAGCGCCGGCCGGGCAGGACGCCGGCGAATTTTCCGGTCGCCATCGTCGATCTCGACGTACATCAGGGCAACGGCACGGCGTCGATCCTGCGCGATGACGCGGCTGTTTTCACCTTGTCCTTGCATGGAGAGAAGAACTACCCGTTCCGCAAAGAAGCCTCGGATCTGGACATCGGCCTGCACGATGGCTGCGGCGACGAGGACTATCTGCAGGCGCTGACTGGCGCCCTCGATATCCTGGCCGGGCGCTTCAAGCCACAGTTGATCATCTATCTGGCCGGCGCGGACCCGCACGAGGGCGATCGCCTCGGCCGGCTCAAACTGACTCTCCAGGGTCTGGCCCGGCGCGACCAGGAAGTCTTCGATTTCGCATATCAACGGCGCATACCGATTGCCGTTACCATGGCGGGCGGCTACGGCAACAATATCGACGATACCGTGGCCGTCCACGCGCAGACCATCGCGCTGGCTGCGCGGCACGCACAGCGCTGGGCGGCCCGCGACGAGGCCGCCGCCTCGCACTCTCTTCCGCTTTCCGCATGACCCAAGCGTCTTCCGTCGCGCCAAACTTGGCGCGCGACTCCCTGTTTGTCGTCGCCATGCCGTGGCTGTTCGTGTTGATCTGGAGCACGGGCTTTATCGTGGCCAAGTACGGGATGCCGTATGCGGAGCCGATGACCTTTCTGTTTTTCCGCTTTGTGGGCGTGCTGGTATGCCTGCTACCGCTGGTGTGGATGGCGCGTGTGCCGCTGCCGCGCCGCTCCGGCATGGGCGAAACCGACTGGGCGACAGTCGGCCACATCGCGGTGGCCGGTTTGCTGATGCAGTGGGGGTACCTTGCGGGCGTGTGGGCAGCGGTTAAGCTGGGCATGCCGGCAGGGATGACTGCGCTGATCGTCGGCATGCAGCCGATTTTGACTGCGCTGTATGTCTCGATGCGTGGGGAGCGTGTGTCGGGCCGCCAATGGTTGGGATTGCTATGCGGCATCGCGGGCGTGGGCCTGGTGGTGGCCAACAAGTTGCATCTGGCGGGCGTGGGCGCGACGACGCTTGCGCTGTGCGTGAGCGCGCTGCTGTCGATCACCGTGGGTACGCTCTATCAAAAGCGCCATTGCCCGGTGTTCGACCTGCGGATGGGCGCGTGCATCCAGTTCGGGGCATCGGCGCTGCTGTGCCTGCCGTTCATGTTTCTGTTTGAGACGCGCGAGGTGCATTGGACGCTGCCGATGATCGGCTCGCTGGTGTGGTCGGTGCTGGCGCTGTCGATCGGCGCGATCTCGCTGCTCTTTGTGCTGATCCGCAGGGGCGCGGCCACCAAGGTGACGTCGCTCATGTATCTGACGCCGCCTACGACCGCCGTGATGGCGTGGGCGCTGTTCGGCGAACGTTTTCCGCCGCTTGCGGCGCTGGGCATGGTGATTGCCGCCTGCGGTGTGGCGCTCGTCATCCGTAAGTGACCGCGTTTGAGTGCCTGGCGTATCCTGATCACTTTCCACTGCCACCGGCCAGCCGCCCATGAGCACGCCCCGTCAGACGCGCGACGACTACCGCCACTTCCACACCATCACCACGCGCTGGATGGACAACGACGTCTACGGTCACGTCAACAACGTCGTCTATTACAGCTATTTCGATACCGTGGTGAACGCGTATCTGATCGAGCAGGGCGTGCTGAACCCTGAACACAGCGACACCATCGGCCTCGTCATCGAGACACAATGCAACTACTTCGCGCCGCTGTCGTTTCCCGATCCCGTGGTGGCAGGGCTGCGCGTTGCACGCCTTGGCAACACGAGCGTGCGCTATGAGGTGGGTCTGTTCCGCTGCGACGCCCAGGAGGCCGCCGCTCAGGGCCATTTCGTGCACGTCTACGTCGACCGCGAAACACGTCGCCCGGTGCCACTGCCCGATGCGCTGCGTGCTGTGCTCGAACCGCTCGCGTCCAATATCACCGCCTGAATTTTGCGCATCGCCATGACCGACCGACGCCCCACCTCCACAGAAGTCGAACGCGTCGATCAGGCAATCACTTCGCGCCGCTCCGTTCGCGCATTCTTGCCGACGCCCGTCGCCCGGGAAGACATCGAGGCGATCCTCGATGTAGCGCGCCGTGCGCCGTCAGGCAGCAATACGCAGCCGTGGAAGGTCTATGTGCTGACGGGCGAGTCGAAGGCGCGCTTGTCCGAATCCGTGTTGGTGGCGTACGACCACCCGGAGGTGGACATGCTGCATCGCGAGGAGTATCCGTACTACCCGCGCACGTGGGTCGATCCGTACCAGAGTCGGCGCCGCAAGGTCGGCTGGGATCTTTATGGCCTGCTCGGCATTGGACGCTCCGACAAGGAACGCATGCACGCACAGCACGCGCGCAACTTCCGATTCTTCGATGCGCCGGTCGGCATCATCTTCACAATCGACCGCGTGATGGAGCAGGGCAGTTGGCTCGATTACGGCATGTTCCTGGAAGCCGTGATGGTGGCCGCGCGTGCTCGGGGCATCGATACATGCCCACAGGCCGCGTTCACGCAGTTCCATCGGGTCATCGCAGAGCATCTCGGGCTGACGGATGACGAGATGGTCGTCTGCGGCATGTCGATGGGTTACGCGAATCCTGCCGCCATCGAAAATACGCTTGTCACCGAGCGGGCGCCTGTCTCCGACTTCACCCGGTTCCTGGACTGACGTCGTTATCACGGCGCTGCCTGCACGCTACAGCGCACATCTTCGTGCAAAGCGAGAATTGGCGGTGAAAAGTCGCCGAATTATGTCAACAGATACGACCGATCCGTCGTTAGACTTCCATCTGCGACTCGACGTACGCGGCGCGTGTGTTGTGAGGGAATGTTGGGGACGGTTGTAAACCGTGATTGTCGTCACTTGCGATCGAATCACGGGGTATTTTCCGGTCCCACTTCCGATCTACACGGGGCGAAATGTGCGTTTTGTGCAACTTTCTTCGCGATTAGGCTCCTGCTCCGGCAGACAATTGCGTCGAAATGGTGACCGAATGATAAGGCTCCACAGGTCAAACTTTAAGGCCGTGAGCTAAGTCCTTCATCTTGCTAAGAATTTTGTTTTTGCCTACACTTGCGCCATCTCACGCGCGGGTGATCGAACCATGTCACGGTCTGTTTCCTCATTTTTTCGACGTCTCGGCTTCGTTTCGCTGATGACCGTCGCGCTCGCTGCCGTCTCTGTCACTACCGTGGCCAACGCTGCCACGACCGACAAAAAACCCGCCGCTAGCAAGAAAGCCAAATCCAAAGGCAAGACCGTCGCCAATCGCAAGGCCAGCGCCAAAGTCGCGGCTACGAGCGGCGATGAAGTCGCCTCCACCAAAGTCCGCAAGGTCGTCACCGTCAAAGGCAAGCGTCGCGTGATCATGGTCGAGCGCGGTGCACGTCCGGTGCGTGCGGCGTTCGTGCCGGCGTCCCCGACACTTGGTGAAGCGATGGGACTGCGTTCGACGCCCGATGCGTTGGCGCTGCGTTCCTCCGTTGCGCTGGTGATGGACCAGAACAACGGCGAAGTGCTGTTCCAGAAGAATTCGTCGGCCGTGCTGCCGATTGCCTCGATCACCAAGCTGATGACCGCACTGGTCGTGACCGATGCACATCAGCCGATGGACGAGCTGCTTGAAATTACCGATGAGGATCGCGACTACGAGCGCAACACGGGCTCGCGCCTGCGCTTCGGCACGATGCTCACGCGCGAAGACCTGCTGCTGCTGGCGCTGATGTCGTCGGAAAACCGTGCAGCCTCCGCGCTGGGCCGCAACTATCCGGGCGGTCGTCCGGCATTTGTTGCCGCCATGAACCGCAAGGCGCATGAACTCGGCATGAACGATACACACTATGTCGATTCGAACGGCCTGTCTAGCAGCAACGTGTCGAGCGCGCAGGATCTCGCCAAGATCGTGATAGCTGCCTACAAGGTGCCGCTCATTCGTCAATTCACAACCACCCCCGAACATACGGTCAGCGCCAACGGCCGCACGCTGCACTACGTCAACACCAATCGTCTGGTGCGCGGCGGCGAATGGGATATCGGCCTGCAGAAGACCGGCTTCATCAACGAAGCCGGCCGCTGCCTCGTCATGCAGGCCAACGTGCATGGCCGCAATGTCGTGATGGTGTTCCTGGATTCGGCCGGCAACCTCACGCGCTTTGCGGACGCCACGCGTGTGCGCAATTGGCTGGAGCGCAATCCGCACATCGAGCCGGCCACGCAAGCGGCTGCGCCGCTGCGGAATGTACCGGTGTCGACGCAGCCCGCCACCGTGCTGGCGTCGGAGCAGCACGGCGCCTGAGCCACCGCATCACCCAACAAAAAAGCGCGTTCGATGACGCGCTTTTTTGTTGAGCAAAACCGGCGGCTCACTCCGCGCGCACGGCGTCCTCTTCATACGTGTAGCCCATGCCTTTGGAGATCTGTAGCGCGGTGTCCTTGAGATTGTCGAGCCAGCTGTCCTGCAACCGGTCTGCCGGTGCAGACAGCGACAGACCTGCTACCAGCCGGCGCGAATCATCATAGATGCCGGCAGCGATGCAGCGCACGCCGAGTTCCAGTTCTTCGTTGTCACGCGCGTAGCCGTTGGTGCGCACCCAGTTGAGTTCACGTTCGAGCTTGGGCAAGTCCGTGATCGACGTGCGGGTGTGGCCGGACAAACCGGTACGCGTGGCATAGGCCCGCACACGGCCGAGTTCGTCTGCAGCCAGGAACAGCTTGCCGACCGACGTCAGGTGCAGCGGTGCGCGGCCACCGATTGCGCGTACCACTTGCATGCCCGAGCGCTCGGAGTAGGCGCGCTCGATGTAGACGATCTCGTCGCCCTGACGCACCGAGAGGTTGACGGTCTGGCCCGTCAGGCGGTGCAGGGCGCGCATCGGTGCGAGCGCCGCTTCACGCACCGACAGGCGCGCCTTGACAAGGTTGCCCAGTTCCAGCAAACGCATGCCGAGACGGTAGCTGCCCGGGTCGGAGCGATCGACGAAGCGGCAAGCCACCATGTCGTTCAGGATGCGGTGCGCGGTGGACGGGTGCAGGCCGGTGCTGGCGGACAGCGCTTTCAGGCTGACCGGATCGGCGTGATCGGCAAGCGCGTCGAGCAGCATCATCATGCGTTCGATGACCTGGATAGACGTCTTGCCGGGGTCCTTGTCTGCTTCTGCCATGGGTGCAGTGGGTTGCGGATGCGATGCAAAATTCTATCCCACGATGTGAAAATGCGCACCCTCCCGACGCATGATTCCGGGTATTTTCGAGGGCTTTCTCGGTCGAGCAGCAACTGTGCTTGGCGCCACCTCGTGAAGCGCACTCACCAGTGACATGAAGAAGTTCTGTGCCCGCAGACCCGCGCCAGGGGCGGCGGCAGGCGCATAATGGCGACTTCCCGCAGAACACACGAGACTCCCATGCGCGTAGGTTTGTTCGTCACTTGCCTGATTGATCTGATGCGGCCCGACATCGGGTTTTCGGTGGTCAAGCTGCTGGAGAATGCCGGTTACGACGTCGTGGTGCCGCCCGCACAGACTTGCTGCGGCCAGCCTGCCTACAACTCCGGAGACCGCCCCTTGGCGCGCGACCTGGCCGAGAAAACGCTCAAGGAATTCGAGCAGTTTGACTACGTTGTCGTCCCGTCCGGTTCTTGTGGCGGCATGATCCGCAAGGGCTACGCCGATCTCTTTCGCGACGATCCGGAACTCGCGGGCCGCTATGAGCGCCTGGCGCCGCGTGTGTACGAATTGACGGATTTTCTCGTCAACGTGGCACGCGTCAAATCGCTCGACTCCGAATTTCACGGTCACGTGACGTACCACGATTCGTGCTCCGGTCTGCGCGAGTTGGGCGTGAAAGCGCAGCCGCGCGAGCTGCTTGGCAAACTGCCGGGCGTGCAGTTGACCGAGATGCCCGCATGCGAAGCGTGCTGCGGTTTCGGCGGTACGTTCTCGATCAAGTACGGCGATATCTCCACCGCCATTGCAGATGAGAAATGCGCCAACATCAAGGCCAGTGGCGCCGATACTGTGGTGCTCGGCGATGTCGGCTGCATGCTCAACATCGAAGGCCGGCTGCGCCGTATGGGCGACACGCACACGCGCGTGCTGCACATCGCTCAAGTCCTTGCGGGCGACGCGTAATCGCGACGCCAAGAACACGACGGAGACGCCATCACATGCAAGTCCGCAGCATGGAATTCAAAGCACGTGCCGGGCAGAAGCTCGCCGACAAGCGCCTGCAGCAGAACCTTACCAAGCTCTCGACCAAATTCGTCACCGCACGCGCGGCAGCCATCCAGGACATCGATTTTCCGGCTACGCGCGAAGCGCTGAAGGAGCGCCGCAACCGCGCGTTGGAAAACCTCGACGTCTGGCTCGCCACCTTCGAGGCGGAAGCGACGCGCCGTGGCGCCAAGGTGCTGTTTGCCGAAACCACGGCCGATGCCGCTCGCCTGGTCGCAGAGATCGCCCGCCAGCACGAGGTCAAGAAGGTCATCAAGAGCAAGTCGATGGTGACCGAAGAGATGCGCCTGAACCAGGTGCTCGGCGAGATGGGCGTGCAGAGCATCGAGACCGATCTGGGTGAGTACATCCTGCAGATCAACGATAGCGAGCCGCCGTCGCACATTATTGCGCCGGTCGTGCACAAGGATAAGGAGGAGATTGCTGATCTCTTCGCCAAGACGCACAAGAAGCCGCGTCTGACCGACATTCCCGAGATGACGCGTGAGGCGCGCGAAGTGCTGCGGCCCGAGTTTCTGTCCGCTGACATGGGCGTGACGGGCGGCAACTTCATCATTGCCGAGACGGGTTCCGTGGCGATCGTCACCAATGAGGGCAACGAAGGCATGTGCACGATCATGCCGCGCGTGCACGTTGCCGTGACGGGCATCGAGAAGGTGCTGCCGACGCTCGAGGATCTGGCGACCGTCATGCGCTTGTTGCCGCGTTCGGCGACCGGACAAGCGATCTCGAACTATTTCTCGCTGCTGACGGGCCCGCGCGCGCCCGGCGAGAAGGATGGCCCAGAGCATATGTACTTCGTCATCGTCGACGGCGGCCGCAGTGGCCTGATCGGCGGCGAATTCCAGGAGATGCTGCGCTGTATCCGGTGCGGCGCGTGCATGAACCACTGCCCGGTCTATCAGAAGATCGGCGGCCATGCGTACGGCTGGGTGTATCCGGGCCCGATGGGCAGCGTGCTGACGCCGAGCTACGTGGGGCTGTCGAACGCGCTGGACCTTCCGCAAGCGGCCACGCTGTGCGGTGAATGCAATCGCGTGTGTCCTGCGTCCATCCCGTTGTCGGATCTGTTGCGTACGCTGCGCGAGAAGCAAATGGAGCGCGAATTGCGCCCGCAAGCGGAGCGCTTTGGCTTGCGCGTGTGGGGCTTCATGGCACGGCGACCGGCGTTGTACTCGGCCGGTACCTGGGTTGCAGCGCGCGTGCTGCGTTGGATGGGCGGTGACAAGAAGCTGATCCACTCGCTGCCCGTCGGAAAAGGCTGGACCGACACACGTGACATGCCGGCCCCGGCAGGCAAGACGTTCCGCGAGCTGTATCGTGAGAAGAAGGCCCGAGCATGAGCAGCGCTGAATCCCTCCAAACGCTGCGCGACGCGCTCGACCGTCACGCAAAGTCGCCCGACCTGCCGCACTTGCTCAAGCAGTGGCGCGACGACGCAGTGCTCGCGCCGTTGGCAATCTTGCCGCCGGCGTATGACCAGGTGCGGCGCTCCTTGCTGCAGCGGCTGGATATGGCGGTGTCGTTTGGCGAAGAAAGCTGTTCGTTCTCGCCGTCGTCGTTGCTGGCCGAAATGCGTTTGTGGACGGACAAGGCTGAGGCGAAGCTCGCCAGCATGTAATCGCGGGGCGACATGGAACGCAGGATGCGTGCTAGTGTCTGACAGCTTATTCCCGTGTCAGCCAATGCCATGAATCAGACCGCCCGCGAAATCATGCTGTACGACGCCCAGAAGAAGAGTCCGGGCGTTGCCTACCTCTGGTGGTTTCTGCTGGGCTTCCTGGGGGCGCATCGCTTCTACCTGAAGCGGCCAGGCAGCGGTATCGCGCAGGCCATTGCCAACATCGGCGGCACATGGCTGGCGTTTCGTGACATGGATAACACCGCGGGCTGGGTGCTGGCCGTCATCGGCGGGCTGTGGGTGCTGGTGGACATGTTCCTGATTCCGGGTATGGTCCGCGCAAACAACACGGCGCTCGCCGAGCGGCTCTCGACCACGCCCTGAAAGGAATCGACCTCATGAACAAAACCACTTGGTGGAAGCGCGCCGCACTCTGGACGGCCGGTTTGGTTTGCGCAGCCGGCGCGTTGGCAGGCTGCACGACTTCGCGCGATCAATACCGCGAGAGTTCCAACATCAGCACTTACGGCGTGGTCGATGTCGGCGTCGAGCGCACGTCGCGCTGATCATCCTTCCGCGGCCTGCGGCGCGACGTCTTCAAACCGCCGCCACTCGCCATTGACAAGCAGTTCCAGCGGCTGGAACAAGGCCTTGTAGGCCATCTTGCGGCTCTGCTCGATCCAGTAGCCGAGATAGACGTAGGGCAGGTCCAGCGCCTGCGCCTGGGCGATCTGCCACAGGACGTTGTACGTTCCGTAACTCGCCCTCTGCTCGATCGGGTCGTAGAACGTGTAGACCGACGACAGCCCATCTTCCAGCACGTCGATCATGCTCACCATGCGCAGCTTGCCCGCCGATGGCGATTCGGGCGGCTCGCGAAACTCCACCAAGCGCGAATTCACGCGGCTCTGCAGCAGGAACTGCTCGTATTGATCGCGGCTGTCGTGATCCATGCCGCCGCCCGCATGGCGGACTGACTGGTACAGCAGGTAGAGCTGATAGTGCTCTTCGACATAGGTGAGCGGTGCAACCAGCGCCTCAAGCCCTTGATGCCGCTCGGCGGCACGGCGTTGCGCCCGCGATGGTGAATATTGATCAACGACGACGCGGCATGGCGTGCACGCATGGCAATCGTCGCAGTGAGGGCGATAGGTGAAGATCCCGCTGCGCCGGAAGCCAGCGCGCACGAGCTTGGAATAGACGTCTGCGTTGATCAGGTGCGCCGGGGTGGCGACCTGCGAGCGCGCCAGGCGGCCATCGAGGTAGCTGCATGCGTAAGGCGCGGTGGCATAGAACTGCAATGCCGAGAGGGGGAGTTCCTTAAGCTTGCTCATTGCGTACGGTCCACCGGCGGAGCACCGATTTGTCGAAGTGCCACGGCACAATGGCCGGCGCGCTGGCCGCTTCGCGCACATGTGCGAGAAACGCCGCGCGCGGCACCGGGGCACCGCCCAGCGACGCCAGATGCTCGGTTTCCTGCTGGCAGTCTATCATCGCGACGCCCTGACCGCCGAGGAAGGCGCAGAGCGCTGCCAGCGCGATTTTCGAGGCATCGGTGCGATGCGCAAACATCGATTCACCGTAGAACATGCGGCCAAGCGCCACGCCGTACAGGCCACCCACACGTTGCCCGGCGTGCCACGTCTCCACGCTGTGCGCGTAGCCGCGGCGGTGCAGGGCTGTGTACGCCTGGATGACGTCTTCGGTGATCCACGTGCCGTGCTGTCCAGGGCGCGCTGTGGTGGCGCACGCGACCATCGTTTCGCGGAAGGCGTGGTCGATGCGGATTTCCCAGGCCGGGTCGTCAAGCACGCGGCGCAGCGTCTTGCGAAACGTGGTTGATACGCGAAAGTCTTCGGGGCGGAGCACCATGCGTGGATCGGTGCTCCACCACAACACCGGCTGGCCCTGGGCATACCACGGAAAAATGCCTTGTCGATACGCAATCAGCAGCCGTTGCGGCGATAGCTCAGCGCTGGCGGCCAGCAGGCCGGGCGCTTCGGACTCCGGCCCGAGCGCGCGATCGACCGGCGGGAAGGGATCGTGCGGATCCAGCCAGGCAATCATGATGCGGACAACGTTGGTTGAGTGTTACGGCGTCGTGGCCGGCGTGTCGATTGCAGCCGAGCGCATCGGCTTGTAGATGTCGAGCGTGTGGAGGCGGAAGCTGCCGTCAGCCAGCCTGCCGGCTGCGCGGTCTGCAAAGAAGCAACGCAGCGTGTGGATGACAGTCGGGAAGGCCAAGTCATCCCAAGGGATGTCGGCTTCATGGAAGAGTGCGACTTCCAGGCTTTCTTCGCCCGGGGCGAAATCCAGATCGTTCAGCGTGGCCAGATAGAACAGGTGCACCTGGTGCACGTGCGGCACGTTGAGCACGGAATACAGCTCGCCGATTTCGACGTTGGCGCCGGCTTCTTCCTGCGTTTCGCGGTTGGCGGCCTGCGCGGTGGTTTCCCCGATTTCCATGAAGCCTGCGGGCAACGTCCAGAAGCCGTAGCGCGGTTCAATGGCGCGCTTGCACAGGAGGATCTGATCGTTCCAAACCGGCACGGTGCCGACCACGTTGCGCGGATTCACATAGTGAATCGTATTGCAATGGTCGCAAACGTCGCGCAGTCGGTTGTCACCGGCGGGAATGCGCGAGACGACTGACTGGCCGCAGTTGGAACAGAATTTCATGGGGAATCGTCGCGGGTGGAATGCCTCAGTGTATCACCGCGGCGATGTGGCCCCGCGTGACGCAGTTGGGGTGGGAGTATCCACGGAGTTGCACGCGAAACGGTGCACACAGAGGCGTCGGAAAACAAAAAGCCCGCTGTGTGCGGGCTTGATGATTCGGCTCAGGTCTTGGAGCGAGCCGTTCTACTTTGGCTGGTTGCGGGGGCAGGATTTGAACCTGCGACCTTCGGGTTATGAGCCCGACGAGCTGCCAGACTGCTCCACCCCGCGTCCGTAGAAACGCATTCGACTTTCTGGCTGGTTGCGGGGGCAGGATTTGAACCTGCGACCTTCGGGTTATGAGCCCGACGAGCTGCCAGACTGCTCCACCCCGCGTCCGTCGAATAAAGGAGTATAGGGAAACCTATGCGGCAACGCAACACTTATTTCGCGCGGCATGCATATTGATGGTGCATGTTACCCGTGGAGAGGGCCCGCGATGCCACGCGCCGACGGGTTGTTAGACACATCGTGCGCAGTCATGTTCGAAAGCGGTGCGCACGATGCATTGCGGCGTGCCGGCCGTTTACAATGCCGCCTTTCGCGTTCTTCTCTTGATTCCGACCGTGCTCAACGCCCTGTACCCGCTTGCCCGCCCGCTGCTGTTTTCGATGGACCCCGAAGACGCGCATCATTTCACGCTGAACCAGCTCAAGCGGGCGCACGCGATGGGCCTTTCGGGCTGCATCGGTGGCCGCGTAGCCCCGCGGCCGCGCACGGTGATGGGCGTAAAGTTTCCCAACCCGGTGGGGCTGGCTGCCGGCCTGGACAAGGATGGCGCGTATATCGATGCGCTCGGCGCGCTCGGCTTCGGCTTTATTGAAGTTGGCACGGTCACGCCGCGTGCGCAGCCGGGCAACCCGCGCCCGCGCATGTTCCGGCTGCCGGCTGCCAATGCGCTCATCAACCGTATGGGATTCAACAACGGCGGTGTCGATGCGTTCATCAATAACGTGAAGGCATCGAAGTGGCGTGAGGCCGGCGGCGTGCTCGGCCTGAACATCGGCAAGAACGCCGACACCCCGATCGAGCGCGCCGTCGACGATTACCTGCATTGCCTGGAGCGTGTGTATCCGCACGCAAGCTACGTGACGGTGAACATCTCGTCGCCGAACACGAAGAACCTGCGTCAACTGCAGGGCGCGAGCGAGTTGGACAGCCTGCTAGGTACGCTGCGCGACGCACAGCAGCGTCTGGCCGATCTGCATAAGCGCTACGTGCCGGTAGTGCTGAAGATTGCGCCGGACCTGGATGACGACCAGATTGCCAACGTTGCCGACGCACTTCTGCGCCACAAGATGGACGGCGTGATTGCGACCAACACGACGATCAGCCGTGAGGCCGTCGCCGGTCTGGCGCACGCGGAAGAGGCGGGCGGATTGTCGGGCCAGCCGGTGCGCGAGGGCTCGACGCGGGTGATTCGCGCCTTGCATGGTTTGCTGGGCGATGCTGTGCCCATCATTGGCGTGGGCGGCATTCTCGCGGGCGAGCACGCGCGCGAGAAGATCGACGCTGGCGCGCAGCTGGTGCAGCTGTATACGGGATTGATCTATCGCGGCCCAGGTCTGGTGGCGGAATGCGCGCGCGCACTGGCGCGTTGATGCTGGCTGGTCGCGCCTAGCGGCGCAGCAAGAAGATGATGAGCGCGCTGGCGGCCACCACGGCGGCTGCCAGATCGTACGGGCCGGCGTAATCGGCCCAAACAGACGGGTCGAGCCGCTGCATGAAGGCCGATTGCGCCCATGGCAGGATCATGCGCGGGATCGTAAACAATAGGGCGGCCACAACCAGCAGCACGATCAGTGCGGTCAGCGAAGGCTTGGAACGCCCCAGGATGCGGATGGATGAGTGGGGCAAGGCCGTCCCCGTTTTGGATGCGTCGGGCGGCTGGTTGCAAGTCGCTCAACGTAGTTTGCAATAAAGGTTTGTCAGGCATTTTCCTACAAAGTTCTGTCGGCTGCAGTCCTACTTTCGGCTATGTGCAGTGCCGCACGCACAATGTGTTGCCCGCACGCTAGGGAGCCGGATTGGCGTTGCACAATGTGCTCCATTCGGGTTTTATATGCCTGGGCAATTTTATTTCGGCGCTGGGGAACGTTTTCCCTGTAGGGCAGAGCATCGTGATGCACTGCGGCAACGAATGCCCGTTCGAGGGGTTGGCGTGACGAAGGCGGGGAGTACAATCCGCCCTCATTGTGCAATGCACGATTTTTTGAGCGGCCAGAAGTTCGGCCGATTTCCAAGTTAATGAGTCAAGCTCTCACAGCAACCGGGTCGCCCCAGACCAACGTGAACCTGCGCGCCATGGTGATCGGCGCCGTGGGTGTGGTGTTCGGAGACATCGGCACCAGCCCGCTGTATTCGCTCAAGGAATGCTTCAGCCCTGATCACGGCATTCCCTTCTCCAGCGGTGCGGTGCTCGGCATCATCTCCATGCTGTTTTGGGCGATGGTGATCGTGGTGTCGCTCAAGTATGTGCTGTTCGTCATGCGCGCCGACAACAACGGCGAGGGCGGCATTCTCGCGCTGATGGCGCTGTCGCTGCGTACGGCCAATACCGATTCCCGGCGCATGTCGCTGCTGATGATGCTGGGCGTCTTCGGCGCGTGCATGTTCTACGGCGACGCCGTGATCACGCCGGCCATCTCCGTCCTGTCGGCCATGGAGGGCCTGGAGATCGCCGCGCCCGCGCTGTCGCCGTTTGTGCTGCCGATCACGATCGTGATTCTGGCAGTCCTGTTCCTCATCCAACGGAGCGGCACGTCGGTGGTCGGCAAGCTGTTCGGTCCGGTGATGCTGCTGTGGTTTGCCGCGCTAGCCGCGCTGGGCATGATGAATCTGGTGAAGGCGCCGCAGATTCTGGTGGCCGTCAACCCGATGTATGCGATTTCGTTCCTGCACGACCATGCGCTGCAGGCGTTCATCGTGCTGGGTTCGGTGTTTCTGGTGCTGACCGGCGCTGAAGCGCTGTACGCTGACATGGGCCACTTCGGCGCCCGGCCCATCCGCTGGGCGTGGTTCTTCATCGTAGCGCCGAGCTTGTTGGTGAACTACTTCGGCCAAGGCGCCATGCTGCTGACCGACCCAAGCACCATCGAAAACCCGTTTTACCGTTCCGTGCCGGAAGCGCTGCAACTCCCGATGGTGGTGCTTGCGGCGGCGGCTACCGTCATTGCCTCGCAGGCCGTGATTTCGGGAGCGTTCTCGCTGACGAGTCAGGCGATTCAGCTTGGCTTTGTGCCGCGCATGCGCATTCGCTACACGTCGGAAGCCGAGATCGGCCAAATCTACGTGCCGATGGTCAACTGGATGCTGCTGATCCTGGTGGTGGGCGTGGTGCTGGCATTCAAGAAATCCGACAACCTGGCCGCCGCCTACGGCATCGCCGTGACGACCACGATGGTCATTACCACGGTGCTGGCTGCGGTGGTGATGCGCTCGGTCTGGCGTTGGCATCCGGCGCTGGTGACGCTCGTGAGTGTCTGTTTCCTGGTGGTGGACTTGGCGTTCTTCGCCGCGAACCTCTTGAAGATCCGCGATGGCGGTTGGTTCCCGTTGACGCTGGGCGCCGGTGTGTTCTTCCTCCTGATGACCTGGTACAAGGGCAAGAAGCTTCTGCGTGCGCGCAGCCTGGAGGATGGCATCCCACTCGAGCCGTTCCTGGCTGGGTTGCTGGCCCATCCGCCGCATCGGGTCGAGGGCACGGCCGTTTTCCTCACAGGCAATACCGAATTCGTGCCGGTGTCGTTGCTGCATAACCTCAAGCACAACCGCGTGCTCCACGAGCGCGTGATCTTCATCAGCTTCGTCACACGCGATATTCCCTACGTGGACGACAAGCACCGCGTGTCCGTGCGCGATCTCGGCAGCGGCATCTACATCGTCAAGGCGGATTATGGCTTCAAGGAAACGCCGGATGTGTACCGCGTGCTCGAACTGGGGCAGCCGCAGATCGGCACGCGCTGTGAATTGATGGATACATCGTTCTTCATCGCGCGTGAGTCGGTGGTGCCGTCCAAGCTGCCGGGTATGTCGATGTGGCGTGAGCGGCTGTTTGCATGGATGCATCAAAACGGCGCCAAGCCGTCGGACTTCTTCCACATCCCCGCCAACCGCGTGGTGGAACTGGGTACCAAGGTCGAAATCTGATCAACCTTCCGCTGCATAACAAAACGGCCCGTGCGAGAGAGACGCACGGGTCGTTTTGTTTGTTGGGGCGGGGCCGCAATTACATCTTCGCAGCGGCGTGATTGCGCTCGCGGACTTCGTCGTTGCGGGCGTGGACGTCGTGGTTGCGGTCCTTGACGTCGTGTCGCAGGTCTTTGCGATCGCGGTGCAGGTCGCGGCGCTCGGCGTTGACTTCATGCTGCTCTTCGGCGCGCTTCTTGTTCCAGTATTCGGCACCCCCGACGTTGCCCTTGGCCAGGTCGCGGTCTTCGCGGCGTTGATCGGCGTTGCGGTCGGCGCGGTCGGCGTTCAATGCGGCCTTGTCGGCGCCGATGTCCGCGCGATCACGGCGGACATCGCGGTTGTCGTGGCGGATGTCACGGTTGTCCTGGCGAATCTGCTGATTGTCTTGCTGAACTTGCTGGACGGGCGTGGTCTGCGCGAAAGCGGCGGTACCGGCAACAGCAAGCAGGGCGGCAATCAGGGTGTGGCTCGTCTTCATGGCGTTTCTCCTCGTGGGTCCCAGGCGGTGCGCCTGTGTCACCTTAACGGGCCGAAAAGACTGGCCGACGACGCATGAGTGTTAGCAAAGATCCATGCGCGTAAGGACTTGTAACGGCCCGCACGCGGCCATGAAAAAACCCGCCGAGTCCGAAAACCGGGCGGGTTCCGCTCAATAGAATGCGCGTTAGCGCTTGAGCTTGGCGAACGCTTCTGCCATGGCGCCGGACGGTTCCGGCGCACGACGTTGCTGACCGACGTGGCGACCGCCGCCGCTGCTCGGGCGATCGCTGCCGCCCGTGCGCGCGGCCGTCTGACCGGGCTCATCCGAGAGGCGCATCGTCAGGCCGATGCGGTTGCGCTTCACGTCCACCTCCATCACCTTGACCTTGACGATCTGGCCAGGCTTGACCACCTCGTGCGGGTCGCGCACGAACTTGGTCGACAGCGCCGACACGTGTACCAGGCCGTCCTGATGCACGCCGATGTCGATGAAGGCGCCAAACGCCGCCACGTTCGTCACCACGCCTTCGAGCACCATGCCGGGCTGCAGGTCCTTGATGTCTTCCACGCCGTCCTGGAACGTCGCCGTCTTGAACTCGGGGCGCGGGTCGCGGCCGGGTTTTTCCAGTTCAGACAGGATGTCGACCACGGTCGGCAGGCCGAATTTCTCGTCGGTGAAGTCACGGGCGGTCAGGCCACGCAGTGCCTCGCGGTTGCCGAGCACGTCGCCGATGCCCTTCTTGATACTGTCCAGGATGCGCTTGACCACCGGATACGCTTCCGGGTGCACCGAGGAACGATCCAGCGGATTGTCGCCGTCGTTGATGCGCAGGAAGCCTGCGGCCTGCTCGAACGTCTTGTCGCCCAGGCGCGGGACTTTCTTGAGCGCGTCGCGGTTGGCGAACGCGCCGTTGGCATCGCGATACTCGACGATGTTCTTGGCGAGGATGGAGTTCAGGCCCGATACACGCGCCAGCAGCGGGGCAGAGGCTGTGTTCACATCCACGCCGACCGCGTTCACGCAATCCTCGACGATGGCGTCCAGCGCGCGTGCCAGCTCGCGCTGGTTCACGTCGTGCTGATACTGGCCGACGCCGATCGACTTCGGGTCGATCTTCACGAGTTCGGCCAGCGGGTCTTGCAGGCGGCGCGCGATCGACACCGCGCCACGTAGCGACACGTCCAGTTCGGGGAACTCCTTGGCCGCCAGCTCCGACGCCGAATACACAGACGCGCCGGCCTCGCTCACCACGATCTTGGTCAGCTTCAGCTCCGGTGCGTTACGCATCAGGTCCTGCACCAACTTGTCGGTCTCGCGGCTTGCTGTGCCGTTGCCGATGGAAACCAGGGCCACGCCGTGCTGCTTGGCCAGGCGGGCCATCGTCGCGAGCGAACCGTTCCAGTCGCGGCGCGGCTCGTGCGGATAGATCGTGGCGGTTTCGAGCAGCTTGCCAGTGTGGTCAACCACCGCGATCTTGCAGCCCGTGCGGATGCCCGGGTCGACGCCCATCACCGCTTTCGGGCCGGCCGGCGCGGCCAGCAGCAGATCGTGCAGATTGCGGCCGAAGATCTTGATGGCCTCGGCTTCGGCCGATTCCCGGAGTTGCGTGAGCAGTTCGGTTTCGATATGCGGCTGAACCTTCACGCGCCAGCACCAGCGGCACACGTCCGACAGCCACTTGTCAGCTGCGCGGCCCCTGTTTTCGATGCCGACATGGCGCGCGATCATGATTTCGCACGGGTGCGGGTTCAGCGCGTCCTGTTCTTCGCCGAGTCCGAGTTTGACGAACAGCACGCCCGCATTGCGGCCGCGGAACAGGGCCAGCGCGCGGTGCGACGGCACGTTGCGGATCGGCTCGCTATACGCGTAGTAATCGCGGAATTTTTCTTCTTCGGCGGTTTCCTTGCCTTCCACCACGGTCGACGAAACCTGGCCTTGATTCCAAAGATGGTCGCGCACCTTGCCAAGCAGCTCGGCTGTCTCGCCAAATTGCTCGGAGAGGATGTCGCGTGCGCCGTCCAGTGCGGCCTTCACGTCCGGCACGCCACCATCGGCGGTCGGATTGCCGTTGACGAACTTGGCGGCTTCGGTTTGAGGATCGAGCGTGGGGTCGGCCAGCAGCGCCTGGGCCAGCGGCTCCAGGCCGCATTCGCGGGCGATCTGAGCGCGTGTGCGGCGCTTGGGCTTGTAGGGTAGGTAGAGATCTTCCAGCACCTGCTTGGTCTCGGCCGCCTCGATGGCGGTGCGCAGGGCATCGGTCAGCTTGCCTTGCTCTTCAATGGAAGCCAGGATGGCCGCGCGGCGGTCTTCCAGTTCGCGCAGGTACAGCAGGCGCTCTTCCAGGTTGCGCAGTTGCGTGTCGTCCAGGTTGTCCGTCACTTCCTTGCGGTAACGTGCGATGAAGGGCACGGTGGCGCCTTCGTCCAGCAGTTGCACGGCGGCGGCAACCTGCTGGGGCCGGACCGCCAGTTCAATGGCGATGCGGGAGACGATCTTCTGCAACACGGAATCAGTCATTGCTTCCAGAGAGTGCGATGGAAAGCCGCGCATTTTGCCACAACGCGAACCCTGTTCCTGAGCTGAAATCCGTGGCCGCGCGGCGTTTGCCGCACAGGCGCGGTGATAAAATGCGCGTCATGCCTACGCTCCTGTTTTCTGCCCGTCGCCGCGCTGCTGCGCGCCGCGCTTCCCAGCTGGTTCTGCCGGCGTCCGTGCTCAGTGTCGCGCTGCTTGCCGCGCCCGCATGGAGTCAGTCTCAGCCCGCCTCTGCGCCGACTGCGGCGGTGCCCGCCACGCAGCCCGATTTCGGCGCCGAGCACGATCGCATCGCCAGCGCCAAATCCTGGGCCGAATACCGGTACGCCCAGGCCGAGCGGGCCTGCTACGACAAATTCCTCGTCACGCGCTGCATCGACAAGGCCAAGGATGTGCGTCGCACGGAACTCCACTCCATCCGCGAACGCGAGTTGGCATTAGACGAAGCCGAGCGCGCCGACCGCGCTGCCCGTCGCGACCAGGAGCGTGCCATCCGCGAGGCCCAGTACAACGCCGAACGGCCCCAGCGCGAAGCTGCCGAGCAGAAGAATCGCACCGATTTTGCGAGCAAGCAGGAGCAGCAGCGGCTGAATGAGGCGCAGCGCCAGGCCGCTGCGCCGCAGCGCGCTGCCAACGCGCAGGCCGCTGCCAAAAAGCAGACCGATTACGACGCTAAGCTGAAAGCCGCGCAGGAGCAGGGCGCAGCCAATGCCGCCAAGCGTGCGGAAAGCGCCAAGCAATTCCAGGAAAAGCAGCAAGACGCCGCCAAGCGCCAGAAGGAATTGGAAGAGCGCCGCGAACAAGCCAAGCGCCGAAACCAGCAAAACCAGAACAACACCAGTCCGCTGGGGTTCTAAACTTCAGCCAAGGCCGGGTTTCCGGAGGAGAGCGATGGACAGCGATCTGAATACGATCTCGCGTCGCATCATTGAATTGCAGATCGAGCACCGCGATCTGGATTTCCTGATCGACCGGCTGGCGACGACTGCCAATCACGACGAGTTGCAGTTGCGCCGTCTCAAGAAGCGCCGCCTGAAACTCAAGGACACCATCACCCTGCTACAGTTGCAGCTTGAGCCGGACGTGCCGGCCTAGCGCCCGCCCGAACTTGGTTCGATTTTCATCCCGAGAGGCCGCAATCACGTGCGGCCTCCGTCATTTGACCCCACGGATTCCGCGTTGACTTCGCTTTCCCCGCTGGCCGAGCCGTCGGCTGACTCCGACGCCGATGCCGGCGACGCTTCGGCTCCCGCTGCCTCTGTACCCGCCGATGCCCATCATGCCGAACTGTCGACGCTGTTCGCCGACGACGGTACGCTCGCCAAGGGTATCGAGGGGTACCGGCCCCGCAGTGCGCAGCTGACGATGGCGCAGGCCGTGGCCAACGCCATCGAAGCCGCCGATTCGATCATCGTCGAGGCCGGGACCGGCACGGGCAAAACGTACGCCTACCTTGTTCCCGCGATGCTTTGGGGCGGCAAGGTGATCGTCTCCACCGGGACGAAGAACCTGCAGGACCAGCTTTTCCTGCGCGACATCCCGACGGTGCGCAAGGCGCTCAATGCACCGGTGTCGGTGGCGTTGCTCAAGGGGCGCGCCAACTATGTCTGCCATTACCACGTGGAGCGCGCGTCGCAGAACGGACGTCTCTCTTCGCGCCAGGACGCCGCGTGGCTGCGCCAGATCAACCTGTTCCTGAAGACGACGAAAACGGGCGACAAAGCCGAACTTGCCAGCGTGCCCGAGAACGCACCGGTGTGGAATCTCGTCACCTCCACGCGCGACAATTGCCTGGGTTCGGACTGCGCATACTACAAAGACTGCTTCGTCATGCGCGCCCGCAAGGAGGCGCAGCAGGCCGACGTGGTGGTGGTGAACCATCACCTGTTCTTTGCAGACGTGATGTTGAAGGACACCGGCATGGCTGAACTGCTGCCCGCTGCCAACACGATCATCTTCGACGAAGCGCACCAGCTGCCAGAAACCGCCACGTTGTTCTTTGGCGAGACCATCTCCACGAACCAGATTCTCGAACTCGCACGCGACAGCGTGGCCGAAGGCCTTTCGCACGCACGCGATGCGGTGGATTGGGTCGCGATTGCCGCGCCGCTGGAGCGTGCCGCGCGTGATCTGCGCCTGGTCTTCCGCCAGGATGGCTCCCGCCTGTCGATCAAGCAGATCGACAATGATGCAGCCCTCGCCAAGCCGTTCTACGAGGTACTGCCGAAGCTGGAGCAGGCGCTCTCCGACTTTACCGGCGCGCTGGAGGCCCAGGCGGAACGCGCGGAGACCATCGAGCAATGCCATCGCCGCGCCGTGGCGCTGTGCGAGAAGCTTGAGGCGTGGGTCGATCCCAAGCCGCCAAAGGCGCCAAAGAAGGAAGGTGACGACGAGGGCAAGGAGGGCGAAAGCGCGGCGCCTGTCGATGAACGTGTGCGCTGGGTCGAGGTATTCGCCAACTCCGTGCAATTGCATCTGACGCCATTGTCGATCGCGCCGATTTTTTCGCGCCAGCGTGCCGGCCAGCCGCGCGCGTGGGTCTTCACCTCGGCTACGCTGTCGGTGCGCGGGAACTTCACGCACTATGCCGCGCAGTTGGGCCTGGATCGTGATCGATCGATGACGCTCGACAGCCCGTTCGACTATGCATCGCAAGGCTTGCTCTATGTGCCGCGCGATCTGCCGCAGCCGAGCGATCCGCGCTTTACCGATGCGGTGCTCGACGCTACCTTGCCGCTCATTGAAGCAGCGGGTGGCAAGACGTTCTTGCTATGCACGACGCTGCGCGCCGTCAACCGTGCGGCCGAACGATTGACGGATGAATTCGCGCAACGCGGTTGGGATTTCCCGCTGCTCGTGCAAGGTCAGGCCAGCCGGACGGAACTGCTGGACCGTTTCCGCACGCTCGGCAACGCCGTGCTGGTCGGTAGCCAGAGTTTCTGGGAGGGTGTGGACGTACGCGGCGAGGCGCTCTCGCTGGTCGTGATCGACAAATTGCCGTTTGCCCCGCCCGATGATCCGGTGTTGAGTGCCCGCATGGAGGCGCTGGAGAAAAAGGGGCTGAGCCCGTTTGCCGTCCACCAGTTGCCGCACGCGGTCATCACGCTCAAGCAGGGGGCGGGGCGGTTGATTCGCTCGGAGACCGATCGCGGCGTGCTGATGATCTGCGACCCGCGGCTGGTTGAGAAAAACTACGGTCGCCAGATCTGGCAAAGCCTGCCACCCTTCAAGCGTACGCGCGAGGCCGAGACGGCTGCCGAATTCCTTCGTTCCCTGCGGGCGGATTCGGATGAGCAGCCCACGGGCGGCTCTGAAGACTGACCCGCACGCACAAACAAAAAGCCCGGCCAATCGACCGGGCTTTTTGCTGTGCTGTGCGAACCTTGCTCACCACCATTGGTACCAGGGCTTGTCTTTCTTGCGCTGGCCGTAGGCGAGGAAATCACTCTTCGGGTAGTTCTGCTTGATGATGCGTTCGGTGTCGTCGCGCATGTCTTTCATGCCCAGTGCTTCGTACGACTTCATCATGATGTACAGCGCTTCTTCCACAGCCGGGGCGCGGTCGTAATCCTTGATGGCGTCCTGCGCACGGTTGACGGCGGCCAGGTAGGCTCCGCGGCGGTAGTAGTAGCGTGCGGCGCCCACTTCATGCTCGGCCATCGCGTTCACGATGTACTGCATGCGCTGGGTGGCGTCCGGCGTGTACTTGCTGTTCGGGAAACGCGTGATCAGCGTCTTGAACGCATCGTACGCGGCGCGTGCGGCCTTCGGGTCGCGCTCGCTCAAGTCCTGGTTCGAGAAGCGGCCGAGCCAGCCCAGGTTGTCGTTGAAGTTGATCAGGCCTTTGAGGTAATAGGCGTAATCGACGCTGGGGTGATTGGGGTGCAACTGGATGAAGCGGTCCACGGCGGCCAGTGCGGCAGCCGTCTCGCCATCCTTGTAGTTGGCGTAGGCGGTCTCGATCTGGGCCTGTTGGGCATATTGGCCGAACGGATAGCGGCTTTCGAGCTTTTCGTAGTACTTGACCGCCTTGGCGTAGTCGCCGCCGTCGAGCGAGTCCTTCGCTTCGGAATATAATTTGTTGGCTGACCAGCCAGCCGTTTCGTCTTGCTGTTCCGGCAGGATGCCGCAGGCCGAGATAGCCAGGCATGCAACGCCTGCCATCAACACTGCTCCGATTTGCGCGCGGATTCGATTGCCAATTCGACTAACAATACGCGCCTGCTTTACGCTCGTGACCGACATGGGCACCTTTTCTGAATGAAAAATCGCATCAAGCATTATAGCCCAAGCCCTGTGTCAGACGACGCACTGGCTGACGTTTCCCTCACTGCGCCGGAGACGGAAGACGCCCTCGATGATGAGGCGCTCGATTTGCCTGCCGCCGGTGCGGGCCAGGCAGCCGAGCCGATCATCATAGAGATTCCGGAAACCATGCACGGCGAACGCCTGGACAAGGCGCTTGCCAAGCTGCTGCCCGACTATTCGCGCAGCCGCCTCCAGCAATGGATTGATGCCGGCGCGGTGCGCCTGCGTGGTGAGGTGGTGCGCCCGCGTGCGGCCATCTCCGGCGGTGACCGCATCGAAGTCGTCCCGCAACGCGCGGCCGACGAAAACGCCTTCGTCGCCGAGCCCATCGATCTGGATGTGGTGTACGAAGACGACACGCTGCTCGTCATCAACAAGCCTGCCGGGCTGGTCGTGCATCCCGCCGCGGGTAACTGGAGCGGCACGGTGCTCAACGGCCTGCTGCACCGCTATCCGGACGCCGTGGAGTTGCCGCGTGCCGGCATCGTCCACCGCCTCGACAAGGACACCTCCGGCCTGATGGTGGTTGCCCGTACGCTGCCTGCCCAGACGGATCTTGTGCGTCAATTGCAGGCACGTACCGTCAAGCGGACTTATCTCGCGCTCGTGTGGGGTGAAACGCCGGACGAAGCCACGATTGACGCCCCGATCGGCCGCGACCCGCGTGACCGCACGCGCATGGCCATCATCGAGACAGCCAGCGGCAAGCCGGCGCGCACGCATTTCAAGACGCTTGACGTGGTGGACCTCGGGCGCGCACAGGTGTCGCTGGTGCGTTGCCAGCTCGAGACCGGCCGTACACACCAGATTCGTGTGCACTTTGAATCGGAGGGGCATCCGTTGCTTGGCGATCCGGTCTACACGCGCAACTTCCGACGTGGCCAGCCGCAGACGATCAAGGCGCAGTTGCCGGTGCCTTTTACGCGGCAGGCGCTGCATGCAGTGCGCCTGGGGCTCGTGCACCCAGCATCGGGCAAATCGGTGCACTGGGAAGCCGGCGTGCCCGACGATTTTGCCGATCTGCTGGAAGCTCTCGACCTGGACCCCGATGCCGATGTCAACTGACTGGATCGTCCCCGACTGGCCTGCGCATCCTCGCGTCAAGGCGCTGGCCACGACGCGCCTGGGTGGCGTCAGTACAGGACCTTACGGTTTGGCCGGCGGTTTGCCGGGTGGCCTGAACCTCGGCCAGCACGTCGGTGACGCGCCCGAAGCCGTTGATCAGAATCGCCGCATCTTGCGTGCAGCGCTACCCGCCGATCCAACATGGATGGAACAGGTGCACGGCACCGATGTGGCTGATCTTGATCAACTCGTTGGTACGTCAGCGCCTGTGGTCGCCGATGCGGCGGTGGCGTCCTGGCGGGATCGCGTCTGCGTAGTCATGACGGCCGATTGCCTGCCTGTCTTGCTGAGCGACGCCCGCGGCGTCACTGTGGGCGCCGCGCATGCGGGCTGGCGTGGTCTCTGTGGCGGCGTGATCGAGCGCACGCTCGACGCCATGATGCAGCGGCTGCGTGCCAGCGGCCAGGAGGCCGATCCCACGTGGCTGGCATGGCTGGGGCCCGCCATCGGACCATCATGCTTTGAAGTGGGTGAGGAAGTGCGTCAAGCCTTTATCGACGCCGTCAGGCCCGGCGAACTGCCTGCCACGGAAGCGGCGTTCCGGGAGGGCGTATCGGCTGGCAAGTTCTTTGCCGACCTGTATGCGCTGGCCCGGCTGCGGCTGGCGCGGGTTGGTTGTACCGACGTGTACGGCGGCGGCCTGTGCACGATGATGGACGCCGAGCGCTTCTATTCATACCGACGGGAGCGCATCACAGGCCGTATGGCCACGCTGATCTGGCGCGCCGAGTAAGCGTTCAGGCGGCGCCGTCGCCTGTGTCGCTGCTCAATGTGGCGGTGGTGTCCGCCTCGTCCTGCGCAGTTTCCTGGGCTTTCCGGCGCCGCCTGCGCGCCGGCGTGCTGACAATCCACAGGAAGAGCGATAGCGGCGCCACGCCGTAGAAGACAAATGTGCCGATGCCGGCAATCCAAGATTGCTCAGTCAAGGACATCATCAGCACGACATAGAGCCACGCGATGGCGACGATATACATGGGAAGAAGCGGTGCCCGGCGTTGGCGCAATGGGGCAGTCTCGCACGAAACTGCGCAAATTGGATCATAGCCCTGGCGCCGCGCTTAGCCATTTGGTGGCCGCCGTTTTCGTTGAATGCCGCAAGACCCGCGCTGGGCCGGCGTTTCTGTTCGATCGTCAGGTACTACGATTGACAGCCTTGAAACGGCAAGGCAACAATGCCTCGCAATACTACGAGTTGCGCCGCCGTTCCAACCGGAGCGGCGCATATCGTCGGATCGAGGGCACTATGGCATCGCGTCAATCGACATCATCCAAAGCATCTAGCGCCCACACTCAAGCTCCCTGGCCGGGCTTGTCGGACCCTACGCAGTGGGCAGAGCAGTTCAAGCAATGGCAAGCCTTTGCGGGCGCCTTCGCGCAACCCGGTGCGGCGGCGCCTGGTCTTGGCCAGTTCAACGGCGCAGCGATGGGTGAGGGTGCGGCTCCGTTCGCACTGATTCCGCACGAGCGGCTGGCCGAAATCCAGCAGAAGTATCTTGAAGAATGGCTTCAGATCTGGCGCCAAATGAGCACCGGCGAAAGCGCCGAAGCCGTGGCTCCGTCTGATCGTCGTTTCTCGAACGATGCCTGGCGCAAGAGTCCGCTCTATGGCTACGCCGCCGCGTTCTACGTGCTGAACGCCCGCACGTTGATGGAAATGGCCGATGCAGTCCAGGCGGACGTCAAGACCCGCGAGCGCGTGCGCTTTGCCGTTTCGCAATGGACAGCGGCCATGTCGCCGTCCAACTTCCTTGCGACCAACCCGGAAGCGCAGAAACAACTGATTGAGTCGCGTGGCGAATCCCTGCGCACCGGCATCCTGAACATGCTGCAGGACATGGAGCGCGGCAAGATCTCGCAGACAGACGAAACTGCGTTCGAGATCGGCCGCAACGTCGCCAACAGCGAAGGCGCGGTCGTTTTCGAGAACGACTACTTCCAGCTCATCCAGTACAAGCCGCTGACAGCCAAGGTGCATGCGCGCCCGCTGCTGCTGGTGCCGCCCTGCATCAACAAGTACTACATCCTCGATCTGCAGCCGGCCAATTCGCTCGTCCGCTATGCGGTGGAGCAGGGTAATACCGTATTCCTGGTGTCGTGGCGCAATCCGGACGCGAGCATGGCCTCCCGCACGTGGGACGACTACATCGAAGGTGGTGCGATCGAGGCCATTCGCGTTGCACGCGAGATCTCCGCGCAGGACCAGATCAACGTGCTGGGCTTTTGCGTAGGCGGTACGATCCTCTCGACAGCCCTGGCCGTGCTCGCGGAGCGCGGCGAGCACCCGGCCGCGAGCCTGACGCTGCTGACCACGCTGCTCGACTTTACGGACACCGGCATTCTCGACGTGTTTGTCGACCAGGCCCAGGTGGAAATGCGTGAAAAGACCATCGGCAGCAATGCGCCGACCGGCCCGGGCCTGCTGCGTGGCGTGGAGCTGGCAAACACGTTCTCGTTCCTGCGGCCGAACGATCTGGTCTGGAACTACGTTGTCGAGAACTATCTGAAGGGCAAGACGCCGGCGCCGTTCGATCTGCTGTACTGGAACGGCGACTCCACCAACCTGCCGGGCCCGTGGTACTGCTGGTATCTGCGCCATACGTATCTGCAGAACGACCTCAAGACGCCGGGCAAGCTGAAGGTGAACGGTACGCCGGTGGACCTCGGCAAGATCGAGGCGCCGGTCTACATCTACGGCTCGCGTGAAGACCACATCGTGCCGTGGAAGTCGGCCTATGGCTCGGTGCCGCTGCTCAAGGGCAAGCGGCGTTTCGTCCTGGGCGCTTCGGGACATATCGCAGGCGTCATCAACCCGCCTGCGGCCAACAAGCGTTCGCACTGGATCAATGCCAAGCTGCCCGAGACCGCAGATGCGTGGTTCGAGGGGGCCAAGGAGCATCCGGGCAGCTGGTGGCCGGATTGGTCAACGTGGCTGGCGTCACACGCCGGTGCGCAGAAAGCTGCACCCAAGGGTTACGGCAATGCGGACTACCCAGCCATCGAGCCGGCGCCTGGCCGCTACGTCAAACAGAAAGCGTAAGATCGCGCGCATGAACCCCCGTTGCCGTCGCGGCTTCGGCCGCTGACGGTATCCAACGACCCTCTCTTTCGACAGTGGAAGGTAAGCAAATGACCGATGTTGTGATCGTATCGGCGGTACGCACCGCCGTGGGCAAGTTTGGTGGCTCGCTGGCGAAGATCGCTGCGCCTGAGCTTGGCGCGGCCGTTATCCGTGAAGCGCTGGCGCGCGCCAAGGTGGCGCCGGACCAGGTGAGCGAAGTCATCATGGGCCAGGTGCTGACGGCAGGCTCGGGTCAGAACCCGGCGCGCCAGGCCGTCATCAAGGCTGGGCTGCCGAACATGGTGCCGGGCCTGACCATCAACAAGGTGTGCGGCTCGGGCCTGAAGGCCGTGATGCTGGCCGCCAACGCCATCATCGCGGGCGATGCCGAGATCGTCGTGGCTGGCGGCCAGGAAAACATGTCTGCAGCGCCGCACGTCCTGCCAGGCTCGCGCGACGGTTTCCGCATGGGCGACGCCAAGCTGATCGATTCGATGATTGTGGATGGGCTATGGGACGTCTACAACCAGTACCACATGGGCATCACGGCCGAGAACGTCGCCAAGGAATACGGCATCACGCGTGAAGCGCAGGACGAGTTTGCCGTGGCTTCGCAGAACAAGGCGGAAGCTGCGCAGAAGTCGGGCCGCTTCAATGACGAAATCGTTCCGATCCTGATCCCGCAGCGCAAGGGCGATCCGATTGCCTTCTCGCAGGACGAGTTCGTTCGCCATGGTGCCACGCTCGAGTCGATGGCTGGCCTGAAGCCCGCCTTCGACAAGGCAGGTACGGTGACGGCGGCCAATGCCTCGGGCCTGAACGATGGCGCCGCCGCAGTCGTCGTGATGTCGGCCGCCAAGGCCAAGGAACTGGGCCTGACGCCACTGGCCACCATCCGTGCTTACGCGAGCGCCGGCCTGGACCCGAAGGTCATGGGCATGGGGCCGGTGCCGGCATCCAAACGCTGCCTGTCGCGCGCCGGCTGGTCGGTGGGCGACCTGGACCTGATGGAGATCAACGAGGCGTTCGCCGCTCAGGCGCTGGCCGTGCATCAGCAGATGGGCTGGGACACGTCCAAGATCAACGTCAACGGCGGTGCGATTGCGATCGGTCACCCGATCGGCGCGTCGGGCTGCCGCATCCTGGTCACGCTGCTGCACGAAATGCAGAAGCGCGATGCGAAGAAGGGCCTGGCTTCGCTGTGTATCGGCGGTGGCATGGGCGTGGCGCTGGCCGTTGAGCGCCCGTAAGTTTTTTGCAGTGGGATTGGCGTGAATCGGAACGAATGCCTGACGCGCCAATCCGAGACACCTGAGCATTTGCCGCCCGGCAAGAGGCCGGGCGATTCTAACAACAAGGACTAGGAGTGGACATGACCAAACGCATCGCATACGTCACCGGCGGCATGGGCGGTATCGGAACGGCGATTTGCCAGCGCTTGGCGCGCGACGGCTTCACTGTTGTCGCAGGCTGCGGCCCGAACTCGCCGCGTAAGGCGAAATGGCTCGAACAACAAAAGGCGCTCGGTTTCGATTTCGTGCCGTCCGAAGGGAACGTCGGTGACTGGGAGTCGACCAAGGCCGCGTTCGACAAGGTCAAGGCCGAAGTGGGCGAGGTGGATGTCCTGATCAACAACGCCGGCATTACGCGCGACGTGGTGTTCCGCAAGATGACCCGCGCCGACTGGGATGCGGTGATCGATACCAACCTGACGTCGCTGTTCAACGTGACGAAGCAGGTCATCGACGGCATGGCGGATCGCGGCTGGGGTCGAATCATCAACATCTCGTCGGTGAACGGCCAGAAGGGGCAGTTTGGCCAGACCAACTACTCGACCGCCAAGGCTGGCTTGCATGGTTTCACCATGGCGCTGGCGCAGGAAGTCGCTACCAAGGGCGTGACGGTCAACACCGTGTCGCCGGGCTATATCGCCACCGACATGGTGAAAGCGATTCGTCAGGATGTGCTCGACAAGATTATTGGCACGATCCCGGTCAAGCGGTTGGGCGAGCCGACCGAGATTGCCTCGATCTGCGCATGGCTTGCATCGGAAGAATCCGGCTTCTCCACCGGTGCGGACTTCTCCCTCAACGGCGGCCTGCACATGGGCTGACGCTCCCACGCCTGTGCTGCGGCGATGCTGCAGCACAGGCGCAGCAATTTTTCTCCTGATTTGCCTGCATGCTGCGATGCTTGAGTGCATTGCAGCAGGCCTTTTGCGTCCTCTCCGTACAACTGTCCGAGTGCGTGAGCCGCATCAAAATGCTGCGGGTTTTTACCGGGGGAGGTCGCCTTTTCTTTGCAGAGCGATCCGCATAGAATCCAATCACGGAGGCGCTCCGCAGGGAGACACGGGGCGTCCGATCATAAACGGATGCATCTGCGCTGCTCTTGAATGCAGCATTCGCGCGCAGATCGGAACAGCCGGGCAACCGCGTATTTTGCTGCATCGCTCGGTGCAGTCATTTCGCAGTGCATCGGCTGCACCGCAGCAGCATCGCCAACACGGAAAGGCACGATGGCCACCAGCAAGAAGGGCACCGAACGGCTGATCAAGAAATATCCCAACCGCCGGCTCTACGATACCCAGACCAGCACCTACATCACGCTGGCAGACGTCAAGCAGCTCGTCATGGAAACCGAAGAGTTTCGCGTCGTCGATGCGAAATCCGGTGAAGATCTGACCCGCAGCATCCTGCTGCAGATCATTCTGGAAGAGGAAACCGGCGGCGTGCCGATGTTCTCCGGCGCGATGCTCGCGCAGATCATCCGTTTCTATGGAAACGCCATGCAGGGCATGATGGGCACGTACCTGGAAAAGAACATCCAGGCATTTGTCGACATCCAGAGCAAGCTGGCCGAGAACTCGAAGGACCTGTACAGCGGCAACACGTTCAACCCTGACATGTGGTCGCAGTTCATGAACATGCAGGGCCCGATGATGCAAGGCATGATGAGCAACTACATCGAGCAGAGCAAAAACCTGTTCGTGCAGATGCAGGAGCAGATGCAGAGCCAGGCCAAGAACATGTTCGGGACCTTCCCGTTCAACCAGCCGCCCGAGAAAAAGTAAGTTCGGCGGCCTGGAAAAACGAGGCGAATCGCATGGCGGTTCGCCTTTTTTGTTGGGCGCACGCCGGAGAGGGCAGCAAGGTAAAATACCGGTCCTTCAGGTGAGGTGTACGCCTCTCCGTCGATCACGATTCCCTCCCCGGTCTCCCATGTTTGATGTCCGCCCCCGGCGTGTGCGCCGGCTGTCTTCCGTTTTCGCATGAGCTGCCTTTTGCTTGCCCCGATGGAAGGGGTCGCGGATTACGTCATGCGTGACGTGCTGACGCAAGCCGGCGGCTACGACGGATGCGTCTCGGAGTTTGTCCGGGTGACGGGCTCGTTGCTCCCCGCGCGGACTTATGAGCGTGAGACGCCCGAGATCCGCAACGGCGGCTATACCGCCAGCGGCACGCCGATGACCATCCAACTCCTCGGCAGCGATCCGGAATGGCTGGCCCGCAATGCGGCATACGCGGCAACCCTCACGCCACATGGCATCGACCTCAACTTCGGCTGCCCCGCCAAGGTCGTGAACCGGCATGGCGGCGGCGCCATGCTGCTTGCCACGCCGGAAGTGCTGCACGACATCGTGCGCGCCGTGCGGGCCGCGGTGCCGGCCAACATTTCGGTGACGGCGAAGATGCGGCTTGGCGTTTCCGATACTTCCCGTGCGATTGACTGTGCGACGGCCCTGGCGGAAGGCGGTGCGGAATCGCTCGTCGTGCATGCCCGCACGCGCGATCACGGCTACCGTCCGCCCGCCCACTGGGACTGGATTGCACGCATCGCCGATGCCGTGAGCATCCCCGTGACCGCCAACGGCGAAGTCTGGACCGTGGCTGACTGGGAGCGCTGCCGCGCCGTCAGTGGCTGCAGTGACGTGATGATCGGACGTGGCGCCGTGTCCGACCCATTCCTGGCCCAGCGCATCCGCGGGCAGATGGACCAGGCGCCGTCCGCGACGGAATGGCCGATCGTGCTGGGCTATCTCGCCGACTACTTGAAAAAGCTCCATGCGCGCATCTCTGCCAAGCACGAGCATGGCCGCGTCAAACTGTGGCTGAGCTATCTGAAGCGGACGTGGCCCCAGGCCGCCGAGCTGCACGATGCCATTCGCAGGTTGCAGGACGCGCTGGAAATCGAGCGCGTGATTGAGCAGATGCAGCTTCGGCTTGGCCGCCCAGGCGCGGCGAACGGTTAAAATACGCAACCGCGCGGCACACCCCACGTGCGCAGCGCAAATCCTCTCCCACATCAGGTTGTTCCCATGTCCGACGTCAGTACCCAGAGCCCCAAGGTGGGGTTCGTCAGTCTCGGTTGTCCCAAGGCCTTGGTCGATTCCGAGCAGATCATCACCCAACTGCGCGCGGAGGGGTATGAGATTTCCGGCACGTACGGCGGGGCGGACCTGGTGGTCGTCAACACCTGCGGCTTCATCGACGAGGCTGTGCAGGAAAGCCTGGATGCGATTGGCGAGGCGCTGGCCGAGAACGGCAAGGTGATCGTGACCGGCTGCCTGGGTGCCAAGAAGGACGCTTCGGGCCAGGACATCATCACCAGCGTGCACCCGAAGGTGCTGGCTGTGACGGGCCCCCATGCGCTGGGCGAGGTGATGGAAGCGGTGCACACGCACCTGCCCAAGCCGCACGACCCGTTCATTGACCTGGTGCCGCCGCAGGGCATCAAGCTCACGCCGAAGCACTACGCGTATCTGAAGATTTCCGAGGGCTGCAACCACCGGTGCAGCTTCTGCATCATCCCGTCGATGCGCGGCGATCTCGTTTCGCGCCCGGTGGCCGAAGTGATGCTGGAGGCGGAAAACCTGCTGAAGGCCGGCGTGAAGGAACTGCTCGTCATCTCGCAGGACACCAGCGCTTATGGCGTCGATGTCAAATTCCGCATGGGCTTCTGGAACGGCCGCCCGCTGAAGACGCGCATGACCGAGCTGGTGGGCGCGCTCGGCGAATTGGCGTCGCAGTACGGCGCCTGGGTGCGCCTACACTACGTCTACCCCTATCCGAGCGTGGATGAGGTGATGCCCCTGATGGCTGAGGGCAAGGTCCTTCCCTATCTGGACGTGCCGCTGCAGCACGCCCACCCGGACGTGCTCAAGCGCATGAAGCGCCCCGCCAACGCCGAGAAGACGCTGGACCGCATCCGCGCCTGGCGCGAGGTGTGCCCGGAGCTGACCATCCGCAGCACGTTCATCGCGGGTTTCCCAGGTGAAACGGAGGAAGAGTTCCAAACGCTGCTCGACTTCATTGCCGAGGCCGAACTGGACCGCGTGGGCTGCTTCGCGTATTCGCCGGTCGAGGGCGCGACCGCCAACGATCTGCCGGGGGCATTGCCCGATGAGGTGCGCGAGGAGCGCCGCGCGCGCTTCATGGAAGTCGCCGAGCGCGTGTCTGCGCGCCGTCTGCAGCGCAAGGTTGGCAAGTCGCTGCGCGTGCTTGTGGACGAAGTGAATCAGGACGGCGGCATCGGCCGTTCATCGGCGGATGCCCCGGAGATTGACGGCCTCGTCTATATCGCGCCGCCGTCGAAGCCGTACAAGCGCTATAAGGCGGGCGATTTCGTGTCGGTCAAGATTACCGGCGCGGATGGCCACGACCTGTGGGGCGAGGTCTGACCCACTTAGGTAGTCGTACCTAAATTTTGCGAACGGTCGTGCGTTTATACTGGCCGCCATCCAATTTCGATGGCACAGGAGACAGCAATGGCACGTGAAGTGGTGGTGGTCAGCGGCGTTCGTACCGCAATCGGGACGTTTGGCGGCAGCTTGAAGGATGTGGCGCCGTGCGAACTGGGCGCGCTCGTCGTGCGCGAGGCGCTGGCCCGCGCCGGCGTGAAGGGCGAGGACGTCGGCCACGTGGTGTTTGGCCACGTGATCAACACCGAGCCGCGCGACATGTATCTCTCGCGTGTGGCCGCAGTCAACGGCGGGGTGTCGGCCGAAACGCCCGCATTCAACGTCAACCGCCTGTGCGGCTCTGGCCTCCAGGCCGTGGTGAGCGCAGCGCAAACCGTGCTGCTGGGCGATGCCGATATCGCCATTGCCGGTGGCGCGGAAAGCATGAGCCGCGCGCCGTACCTGGCGCCTGCCGCCCGTTGGGGTTCGCGCATGGGCGACGCCAAGATGGTCGACATGATGCTCGGCGCGCTGCACGACCCGTTCCACACGATCCACATGGGTGTGACGGCGGAAAACGTCGCCCGCGAATTCGGCATCAGCCGCGAGCAGCAAGATCAGACCGCGCTGGAGTCCCACCAGCGTGCATGGCGTGCCATCCAGGCCGGCTACTTCAAGGACCAGATCGTTCCGGTGACGATCAAGTCGCGCAAGGGCGATATCCAGTTCGATACCGATGAGCACGTCCGCCACGACGCGACCATCGACGACATGACCAAGCTCAAGCCGGTCTTCACGAAAGAAAACGGTACGGTGACGGCGGGCAACGCTTCGGGCCTCAACGATGCAGGCGCGGCGCTGGTGCTGATGGAGCGTTCGATGGCCGAAAAGCGCGGCCTCAAGCCGCTGGCGCGGCTGGTGTCGTACGGCCACGCTGGCGTCGATCCGAAGATCATGGGCATCGGCCCGGTGCCGGCCACGCGCAAGGCGCTGGAGCGGGCAGGCCTGTCGGTCAAGGATCTGGATGTGATCGAAGCCAACGAGGCATTTGCCGCCCAGGCTTGTGCGGTGACGAAGGAACTCGGCCTGGACCCGGCCAAGGTCAACCCAAACGGTTCGGGCATTTCGCTCGGCCACCCGATCGGCGCAACGGGTGCGCTTATCACGGTCAAGGCGTTGCACGAGCTGCAGCGCATCGGTGGTCGCTACGCGCTGGTGACCATGTGTATTGGTGGAGGACAGGGCATTGCGGCGGTGTTCGAGCGCATCTGAACGCATTTTCTCGATTGAACGCCTGATTCGGCCAACCGGCGCGTTGCTTGCGCTGGTGCTGGCCGCAGGCGTGGCGCCGGTGTCTGCCCAGACGCCGGCTGCCAACAACGGCTACGAGGTGTCGACCGGCAGCACCAACGTGCAGCCAGGTGACCTGGGCCTGAACCGCGCCGTTGCCGATGGCGACAAGCGTCGCGCTCAGGCCAGGAGGGGCGACAACGGCTTCTCCGCACAGACCGCATCGCCGCGTGTGTTGCAACCGCAGCCCGACTACGCGAAATACCCTGTCTACACAGGCGCAATTGGCGACATGCCGATCCACATGCGCCTTGGCCGCAAGGCCGGTGAAATCGACAGCGTCCACGGCGAATACGTCGCGGGCAACGCGGCGGGCGTTCGCTTGGTGGCCGGCGAATACGAAAACGGCGGCTTCCTCATGGAGGAGTCCGATGACGGTACGCACGTCACAGGCACCTGGGAAGGCGCCATCGACGGCCACGGCATTGTGCGCGGCACGTGGACGGACGTCGCCCACGACGGTCATACGCTGCCGTTTGTGCTGCGGCCCGTCGCCGTGGTCGTGATTCCGCCGTACGATGCCGCAGCAAACAGCAATGCGGCCTCGCCAGCCACGCCAATGACGCCGCTGGTCCCAGCGGGGCCTGGTCAGATTGCACCACCGGCCGGCAGTCCAACACGATCAAGCGCGCACTGGTAAGCGGCCGCAAAACGCTCATACGCCATCAAACAGGAAACCACGTGAACGACGACACCAAGCTCCCGCCCATGTTTCCCGCGACCCAGGCTGTGCATCCGGAATTGCATATCCCACCGGGCTTCACGGCGTTCTCGCATGCCACGTATCGTGCGTCGACGGTGGTGTTCAAGAATCTCGCAGACATGCGTGCCTTCGGTAGCGGTAGTGTGGTGCACTGGCGCTACGGCCTGCATGCCACGCCGACATCCGACACGCTGTGCCAGGCGCTGGCGCAGATCGAGGGCGGCTCACACACGCTGCTGCTCCCATCAGGGCTGGCGGCGATTTCGCTGGTGTACTTCACGCTCGTCAAATCCGGCGACGACGTGTTGATTCCGGACAACGCCTACGGTCCGAACCGCGACCATGGCGAGTGGATGGCACGCCAGTTCGGCATCACCGTGCGCTATTACGATCCGATGATCGGCGCCGGCATTGCCGACCTGATCCGTCACAACACCAAACTCGTGTGGCTCGAAGCGCCGGGTTCGGTGACGATGGAGGTGCCCGATTGCACGGCCATCGCCGAGGCGGCGCGCAAGGCCGGCGCCATTACGGCAATCGACAACACCTGGAGCGGTGGCGTGTATTACCAGCCGTTCGAGCACGGCATCGACATCTCTGTGCAGGCGCTGACCAAGTACCAATCGGGTGGCAGCGACGTGCTCATGGGCGCCGCCATCACCAACGACGAAGCGCTGCACTATAAGCTGCTTGCCACACGCATGCGCATGGGTTGGGGCGTTTCGGCGGACGATTGCTATTTCGTGTTGCGTGGCCTGCCGAGCCTGCCAACGCGCCTGGCTGCACACGATGCACACGCCCGCGAAGTGGCCGAATGGCTGGCGGATCGGCCCGAAGTCGTGCGCGTTCTGCACCCGGCACTGCCTGATTGTCCGGGCCACGAAAACTGGAAGCGCGACTTTACCGGCGCGAGCGGCTTGTTCTCGATCGTGCTGCACGAGCGCTATTCGCAGGCGCAGATCGACGCCTTTATCGAAGGGTTGCGCTACTTCGCGATCGGTTTTTCGTGGGGCGGGGCCCACAGCCTGGCGTTGCCGTACAACATTCCGTCGATGCGCACGGCGACCGCCTGGCCGCCGGCCGATTGGGAAAACGCGGGCGGTTTCGTGCGTCTGTATATCGGGCTGGAAGATCCGCGTGATTTGATTGCGGATTTGAAGCAGGCGATGGAGGCGCACCTGCGGGCTTGACCTTTCAAGCTTCAGGCGGCGGTGATGGCGGGGCGTGCGAGTTGATCGTGCCGCCCCGTTTTCAATCGTCGTGGCTACAGCGTTTCAAGCAGGCGCGCAATGGTTTCAGGCGAAGGCAACTGGCCCTGTAACTCCTTGGGCAGACTCTTGGTGATGGCGTAAGTCGCTACGCCAATCGGCTTCCTTGCGTCGCGAAGTGCGTATTCGACGATGGTGCGCTTCTTTTCTTTGCACAGGATGATGCCGATGGACGGGTTCTCGTCGTCCTGGCGAACCTGCTCGTCCAGAGCGGCCAGGTAGAACTGCATCTTCCCGACAAACTCGGGTTCGAATTTGCCGATTTTCAGTTCGATGGCCACCAGCGAGCGCAAGCGGCGGTGGAACAGCAGCAGATCGATGAAATACTCGTCGCCATCCACTTCAAGCCGGTATTGGCTACCCAGGAAGGCAAACATGCCGCCCATTGCGCGCAGAAAATCTTCGATGCGGGTGATCAGCGCGCGCTCCAGCTCCCGTTCGCTGTGCTGGTTGCCGAGTTCGAGAAAATCGAAGGCGTATTCGTCTCTGACCGCCAGCTTGGCTTGCGCGCGCAGGGCCGGCGTCAGCGCCTTGTCGAAATTGGTCTGGCCCAGGAGTGACTTTTCGTAGCTCTGGTTGTCGATCTGGTGTGCCAGAACGCTTTTCGACCAACCGAATTTGCGCGTCATGCGCAGGTAGAACTCGCGCTCTTGAGCGTCTTTGCAACGCTCAAGAATGAGCAGGTTATGGCTCCACCCGATTTCTCGCACCAGAGGTGCGAGTTTTGTTGCGTCGCGGTAGGTCTCAAAGAAACCCTTCATCCGCCAGAGGTTGGATGCCGAAAAACCGCCCGTGCCAGGAAAGCTCGCCTGCAGGTCTGTGGCGAGTTGCTGCACGACCGCTTTACCCCAACCCTCGGTTTGCTGCCGCGCCACGATCATTTGGCCGATGTCCCAATACAGTCCCACCAGCTCTTTGTTGACCGCCCGTAGGGCCGCATATTGCGCAGCCTGGATGCGCGCCCTGATCTCGGTGAGCAAGGCGGCGTAATCCTGCGCATCTACCGTTTCTCGCACCACCGGTGCGAGTTTTCTGCGGGCAGGCGGGCGGGTCGCCATCGCGGCTTATTGCTGCGGAAACAGATTCAACAAGCCATCCAGGCCGACAACGTTGAACGCCACGTCGGCCTGTGCCTGCACGATGGGCTTGGCGCGGAACGCGACCGACAGGCCCGCCACGGCCATCATCTTCAGATCGTTCGAGCCGTCGCCCATGGCAATGGCGTTGTGCGGCGACACGCCCAGATCCTGGCAGAACGCCTTGAGCGTCTGCGCCTTCACATCCGCATTGACGATCTCGCCGAGCACGCGGCCGGTCAGCTTGCCATCGACGATCTCCAGCGTGTTGGCGCGCGTGCGGTCGAGGCCCAGGCGCTCCTGCAGGCGTGAGGTAAAAAATTCGAAGCCGCCCGACACCAGCAGCGTACGGATGCCCAGCGCCTGCACGGCCTTGAGCATCTTTTCGGCGCCCAGGGAGAGCTGCAGGCGCTCGGCGTAGACGCGCTCCAGCACGCTTGCATCCAGGCCCTTGAGCAGTTCGACGCGGCGCGTCAGGCTCTCGTTGAAATCCTTGATCTCGCCCCGCATCGACGCTTCGGTGATGGCCGCCACTTGCGGCTTGAGTCCGCAGAAATCCGCAATTTCGTCGATGCACTCGATGGTGATCAGCGTCGAATCCATGTCCATCGCCAGCACGCGGAAATCGCCGAACGTCCATTCGTCGGGAATCCATGCGTAGTCCATCTTCAGGTTGGCGCAGATGGCATCAAGCTGGACGCGTAATTCGCTGGGCAGTTCGTGCACCCATTCGATGGCCGCGACGTTGGGCGCGCGCATCTCATAGGTGGCGCTGCCGAACAGGCTTCGGACGGATTCAATGTCACCGGTGGACAGCGGCGACGGGCTTTGCAGAATGACGGGCATGGGGTGAAAGGAGCGGGGAGCGGGCGGTTCGGCGCCGGGGAAGCCCGCTATTGTAGCGAACGCCCCGGGCGGCATGCGCCCCACCAAAAGGTGAGGCGTTGCTGTGTAAGCGTTAGGCGGACGCGGTCTCGACCATCAGGCTGCGCGCCACCTTGGCGAGGAAGCGGTCGCAGGCGTCGAGCTGGGCCAGTTCGACGTATTCGTTGGCCTTGTGCGCCTGTTCGATGTTGCCCGGACCGCACAGCACGGCTGGAATGCCGGCACGCTGGAAGAGGCCGGCTTCCGTGCCGTAGGCGACCTTGCGCTTGTCGTTGTCTTCGGTCAGCACACGCACAAGCTGCGTGATGGCGGCTTGCTCGGAGGCGTCCAGCGACGGCGCGGCGGCAATCTCGTCGAGTTCGATGTGGGCGTCAGGATGCTCCCGCTGCATGGCGGGCTCGATGGTTTCACGCACATAGCGTTCGACGCGTGCGCGGATGGCCGGCGCATCCACGCCTGGCAGGTTGCGGAATTCGAATACCAGCTCGCACAGCGCGGGAATCGTGTTCAGCGCAATCCCGCCGTTGATGAGACCCGTCGATGCCGTTGTGAAGGGCACGTCAAACGCGTCATCGAACGGTCCCTTGGCGCGGAATTCATCGGCCAGGTCACGCACGAAGCAGATGATGCGCGCGGCGTATTCGATGGCGTTCACGCCCTGCGGCGTGAGCGACGAATGCGCGGCGCGGCCGTGCACGCGGCAGCGGTAGGCGTTGATGCCCTTGTGGGCGACGATCGGGCGCATGGAGGTGGGTTCGCCGACGATGCAGCCGGCAGGCTTGATGCCGCGGGCGATCAGGTCTTCAATCATGCGCGGCGCGCCCACGCAGCCGACTTCCTCGTCGTATGACAGCGCAAAGTGCACAGGCTCGCGCAGTCTGGCCTGGAGCAGCGACGGCACCAGCGCCAGCGAGGACGCGATGAAGCCCTTCATGTCGCACGTGCCGCGTCCGTAGAGCTTGCCGTCGCGCACTTCCGGCGCAAACGGGTTGCTGTCCCATTTCTGGCCATCCACCGGCACGACATCGGTATGGCCCGACAGTACGATGCCGCCTTGCACGCTGCCGTCCGCTGCCGGAATGGTGGCGAACAGGTTGGCCTTGTTGCCTTCGTCGTTATGCGACAGATGCGACTCGAGGCCGACGCCGCGCAGGTAGTCGCGCACGGTCTCGATCAGCGCCAGGTTGGAGCCGCGGCTCGTGGTGTCGAAGCTGACGAGCTTGTTCGTCCAGTCAAGCGTGGAGAACGGGGTGAGGGCGGTGCTCATGATGGTTTCCTTGTTCTGACGGGCTGATCCTACTGGATCACGTCAATTGCCGCATGGCGTGGCGAATGGTCTGCGCCAGCGCGGCGAATTCGACCGGAATGTTCTCGATACGCAGCCGATCTTGCCCCGCCAGCTTGATCTGCCGGTTCTTCTGCACGAGATCGATGATCTTGATGGCGTCGACAGGCGGGTTCGGTATGAACTGCAGCGTGACCGCGTTCGCGCCCGTGTCGATCTTGCGAATGCCCAGCGGCGCGGCGGCAATGCGCAGCCGGTGCGTTTCGATGAGCGATTGCGCCTGCGGCGGCAGCTTGCCGAAACGGTCGATCAGCTCCTCCTGGATATTGTCGATCGTCTCGCTGCTTTCGCAGTTGGCCAGGCGTTTGTACAGCGACAGGCGCTCCTGCACATCGCCGCAATAGTCCTGCGGCAGCAAGGCCGGCGTGCCGAGGTTGATCTCGGTTGTGGCCGCGAGCGGCGCCATCAGGTCGGGTTCCTTGCCGGCCTTGAGTGACTTCACCGCCTGGTTGAGCATGTCGGTGTAGAGCTGGAAGCCGATCTCGGAAATCTCGCCCGATTGCTTGTCGCCCAGTACCTCGCCGGCGCCGCGGATTTCGAGATCGTGCATTGCGAGATAGAAGCCCGCACCGAGTTCTTCCATTTGCTGAATGGCTTCAAGCCGGCGCTGTGCCTGCTTGGTCAGGCCGTCTACGTCATGCACCAGCAGATACGCATATGCCTGGTGGTGCGAGCGCCCGACGCGACCGCGCAATTGATGCAGTTGCGCCAGGCCGAACTTGTCGGCACGGTGGATGAGGATCGTGTTTGCGGTCGGCACGTCGATGCCGGTTTCGATGATCGTCGTACACAGCAGGATGTTGGCGCGCTGGGCCACGAAATCACGCATCACGCGTTCCAGTTCGCGTTCGTGCATCTGGCCATGGGCGACGACCACGCGCGCTTCCGGAATCAGCTCTTCGAGCTTGGCGCGCTTGTTCTCGATGGTCTCGACCTCGTTGTGCAGGAAATAGACCTGGCCGCCACGTTTCAGCTCGCGCAGGATGGCCTCGCGCAGCACGCCATCTTCCTCGCGGCGCAGGAACGTCTTGATGGCCAGCCGCTTTTGCGGCGCGGTGGCGATCACGGAGAAATCGCGCAGGCCTTCCAGCGCCATGCCCAGCGTGCGGGGGATCGGCGTGGCGGTGAGCGTAAGAACGTCCACCTCGGCGCGCAGCGTTTTGAGCGCTTCCTTCTGGCGCACGCCAAAGCGATGTTCCTCGTCGATGATGACGAGCCCCAGGCGGTCAAACTTCACGTCCGGCGAGAGCAGCTTGTGCGTGCCGATCACGATGTCGATGGTTCCGGCGTTGATGGCTTCGATCGCGGCGTCGATTTCTTTCTTGTTCTTGAAACGCGAGATCTCGGCAATGCGCACCGGCCAGTCGGCAAAGCGGTCGACCAGCGTCTGGTAATGCTGTTCGGCAAGCAGCGTGGTCGGGGCCAGGATGGCCACCTGCTTGCCACCCATGACCGCCACAAACGCGGCACGCAGCGCGACTTCCGTCTTGCCGAAGCCGACGTCGCCGCAGACGAGCCGGTCCATCGGCTTGCCCGACGTCATGTCGGCGATCACTGCCGCGATGGCGGCGGCCTGATCGGGGGTTTCCTCAAAGCCGAAGCTCTCGGCGAACGTCGCGTAGTCCTCGGGCGTGAGCGGGAATGCAAAGCCCTGGCGCAATGCGCGCCGCGCGTACAGGTTCAGCAGTTCAGCCGCCGTATCGCGAATCTGCTGCGCCGCCTTGCGCTTGGCCTTTTCCCATTGGCCGGAGCCGAGCGAATGCAGCGGCGCGGTTTCCGGATCGGCGCCCGAGTAGCGCGAGATCACGTGCAACTGATGCACCGGCACGTAAAGCTTGCTGCCCTTGTCGTAGTCGAGGTGCAGGAATTCTTCCTCGCCATTGCCCATGTCGATGGACACCAGGCCCTGGTAGCGGCCAATGCCGTGCTCGCTGTGCACCACCGGGTCGCCAATCTTCAGCTCGGCCAGATCGCGCACCATTGAATCGACGGCGGTGGCCTGTTCCTGCTTGCGGCGACCTACGCGGCGCACGGTCTGCGCATACAGCTCGGTCTCGGTGATGAGCGCGATGCGTTCGTCGCCGAGGATGAAGCCCTGGTACAGCGGTGCCACGCCCAGCACGAACTTGGCATCGCCGCTCATCAGGTCGGCAAAGTCCGCGACGCCTTCGGGGTGCAGGCCGCTGGCGGCAAGCATTTGCGCAAGCGTTTCGCGGCGGCCTGCGGATTCGGCGCAGATCATCACGCGGCAGTTGCTGCGCATCAGGAACGATTCGAGATTGACCAGCGGGTCTTCCGCGCGGCGGTTGACGGCAACGTTCGGCAACGGCAGCGAAAGCGGTGCATCGCCGGGCTCGGCGCGCAACACCAGACGTGCGTGCGGCTTGGCGGCGACGAAGAACGCCTCTTCATCCAGATACAGCGCCGACGGCTGCAGCAGCGGGCGCTCGCGGTCGTGGCGCATGAAGTTGTAGCGCTGCGTGGTGTCGGCCCAGAAGCGGCGCACCGCGCCTTCGATGTCGCCCACGAAGGCAAGATGCGTGGTGCCCGGCAGGTAGTCGAACAGCGTCGCGGTCTCGTCGAAGAACAGCGGCAGGTAGTACTCGATGCCGGCGCTCGGCACGCCGTTGCCGATGTCCTTATAGATGGGCGAGCGCGTCGGGTCCCCCTCGAACACCTCGCGCCAGCGTCCGCGGAAGGCAGTGCGCGAGGCCTCGTCCATCGGAAATTCGCGGCCCGGCAGCAGGCGGACTTCGTTCACCGGGTAGAGGCTGCGCTGCGTGTCTGGGTCGAACGAGCGGATCGTCTCGATTTCGTCGCCAAACAGGTCAAGCCGATACGGCAGCGGAGAGCCCATCGGGAACAAGTCGATCAGGCCGCCCCGCACGGAGTATTCGCCTGGCCGCATCACGGCGCTGACGTGCTCGTAGCCGGCCAGCGTGAACTGCGCTTTCAGCGCCGCCTCGTCCAGCTTTTCCCCCTTTTTGAAGAAGAACGTGTAAGCGGCGAGGAATGATGGCGGCGCCACGCGCTGCAGCGCCGTGGAGGCAGGCACGAGCAGGATGTCGCACGCACCGTTCTGCAGGTCATGCAGCGTCGCCAGCCGCTCGGAGATCAAATCCTGGTGCGGCGAGAAATTGTCGTACGGCAGCGTTTCCCAGTCCGGCAGCAGCTTCACGCGCGCCTGCGGGGCAAACCAGCGTAGCTCCTCCGCCAGGCGCTGGGCATCGACGGCATTGGCGCAGACCACCGCCAGCATCGGCGCCGCAGCGCGATGCTGCTCCAGGTAGCGTGCCAGCAGCAGGGCATCTGCCGCGCCCTGCAGGCCACTGAAGACGAAGCGCGCGCCCGGTTTGACGGCGGGCAGGGCAGAGAGCGAAAAATCGGACATGAGGCGTGAGGTTGTGTGGGGCACGACTGCAAGACAATGCACGACACCCCGCCGGCATGTGCAGGCGGGGTGTCGCGACGCAGAGCGCTATTATAAAATCCGCGCCAGCCGCGCGCTTGGGCGGGCCAAAACCCACGCAAATGCTGCGCCCACGTTCACTTTCCCGCCTCTCATGTCGATTTCACACCCTGGCCGACGCCGTTTTGCGCTGATTCCCTCGGCCGGCACCGGCTCGCGCGCCGGCGGCGATCTGCCCAAGCAATATCAGGTGATTGCCGGGCGGCCGATGTTGTGGCACACGGCGCAGGCATTCCTGGCCAGCCCCGAAATCGACACCGTGCTGGTCGTGACAACGCCCGGCGCACAGCCGCTCGTGCAGCGCTTTCCCGAGGGCGGTTTCAACGCGCCCAAGCTGGTGGAGGTCGATTGCGGCGGCGACTCGCGCCACGCATCCGTCACGCATGGGCTGGCGGCGTTGCGTGGTCTCGGTGCGCACGATGACGACTGGGTGCTCGTGCATGATGCGGCGCGTCCGGGCCTGACGCCCGCACTGGTCGCGCGTTTGGTCGCGGCCGTGGAGGCCGGAGGCACGCAAGCTGCGGGAGGCATCCTTGCGCTACCCGTGGCAGATACGCTCAAACGTGCCGATGCGGCTCAGCACATCAACGCCACCGTGCCGCGCGATGGCCTGTGGCAAGCGCAGACGCCGCAGATGTTTCCGCTTGGCCTGCTGGAGCGCGCCTTGCGGGAGGCGCTGTTGCAACAGCGCATCGTCACCGACGAAGCCAGCGCCATTGAAGCCGCCGGTCACCCGCCGCTGCTTGTGCCGGGGGCGCTGCGCAACTTCAAGGTGACGTATCCCGACGATTTCGCACTCGCCGAGGCCATCCTCGCGCAGCGCGCACAACCCAACGAGGCATCGCAAGCATGAACTGGATGGACATCCGCATTGGTCAAGGCTATGACGTGCACGCGCTGGTGGAGGGCCGCAAGCTGATCCTGGGCGGCGTGGAGATTCCGCACACACGCGGTCTGCTCGGCCACTCCGACGCCGATGCGCTGCTGCATGCGATTACCGATGCATTGTTCGGCGCCGCCGGCCTGGGCGACATCGGCCGGCACTTTCCCGACACCGATCCGGCCTTTGCCGGCGCCGACAGCCGCGTGCTGCTGCGCGAAGCCGTGCGCCGCGTGCACAAGGCCGGTTATGCGATCGGCAATGTCGACGCCACCGTCATCGCGCAGAAGCCGAAGCTCGCGCCACATGTGCCGGGCATGGTGGCCAATCTTGCGGAAGACCTCGGCATCGCGCCCGACCGGTGCAACGTCAAGGCCAAGACCAACGAGAAGCTCGGCTTCGAAGGCAAGGAGGAAGGCATCGTCGCGCAGGCGGTGGTGTTGATCTATCGCGCAGAAGCCGCCGATCAGGACTGACTTGGCATCGTTATCGTGCCAAGGCAAGCGGCAGCACCGGAGCGATGCGGGCTGCCGTTTTCGTTTGCTGAACTGGTGCGGCTATTCGGCCGCGATGACCTGCGCTGTCGCGTTGATGACGGCCGCGATGCGACCAACGTCGCGCAATTGCTGCGCGCTCATGCCCTGGTGATTCTTCAGCAAGTCGTAGTGCGATTTAATGCAGAAATGGCATTTGCCGATGATGGACGCGGCCAGGGCGTACATCTCAAACCGGCGCTTGTCGACGCCGCCGTTGTTGGCGTAGGCGTTCATGCGCAACTCCGCTTTCTGCTGCGCCAGGTCGGAATCGTCGGCCATCTCGACGTACGGATACCAGACGTTGTTCATGCCCATGAGGGCGGCGGCGGTCAGCGCGCCGTTCACCTCCTCGGGGGATAGCACCCCGGCATTGCGGATGGCGTCGGTCAGCACCTTGCTCTTCGTGGCAAAAGCGGCCGCCAGCGCGACGCCCACCGCGTCATTGCCCTCCAGCGAGGAGCGCGCGATCGTGCCATCCAGGTTCAGGCGGATGTCCTTGGCGTAGTCGGGAATCCGACCCTTGATCGTCTGCAGAAATTCCATCGATGTCTCCTGTCAGCGGCGGCTGAAAAAGAAAGCCCGCGCAGGGGCGGGCTTCGGCTTCGGAGGGCGCCGCGTGGCCGTTACAGCGTCGCACCGCCGACTGCGCGGTTGCACGGGCACAACTCGTCCGTCTGCAGGCCGTCGAGAATGCGCAGCACTTCGTCCGGGTTGCGACCCACGTTCAGGTTGTTGACCGACACGTGCTGGATGACGTTGTCCGGGTCGACGATGAAGGTGGCGCGCAACGCAACGCCGGCCTCATGCTCGCGTACGCCAAGCTGGTCGACCAGGGCACCCGTCGAGTCGGCAAACGACCATTGGTTGAGCTTGTTCAGGTCTTTGTGCTCGCGGCGCCATGCGAGCTTGACGAATTCATTGTCGGTCGAGCCGCCGAGCACGATGGTGTCGCGGTCGGCAAAGTCATCGTTCAATTTGGCGAAGGCAACGATCTCGGTCGGGCAGACGAACGTGAAGTCCTTCGGATAGAAAAAGATGACCTTCCATTTGCCCGGGAACGAGGTCTCGGTGATGTCCTCGAACGCCGACTCGCCGTTCTCTTCGTGATTGTTGAACCCGGGCTTGACGCCGACGACCTTGAACGGTTCGAGCTTGTCACCAATGGTCTTCATGAGCTTCTCCTGGAGTTGTGTGGCAATGGGTACGAAACCCAAGCGGGGACTTGCAGACACACGCTCACCGGCCGTCCGGTCCGACTGGAGGATGTTCGGACGGAGACGAAGAACGCGCAGGCGCGCAGCCTGGCGGCTGGAGTATTGGCGATGAATTCAAAACCGGCCAATTGATATTCTCAACGCCAGCCATAGCGCTGCCCGCCGCCGCACCTTATCGGCGACGCATGACAGGCGTGGGAAGCAGGGGATATGCCCGGGAGAGGCCGCGCAGTGTGCCGGATCAGGCGCGCGCGTAGCAGGCGCTGACGAGCAGTCCCGTTTCGGGCGGTGTGCGGTTCTCAAGCACGAGGCGGCCGCCGCTGCGCTGCAGGATGCGATTGACGATCGACATACCCAGCCCGGCGCCCTTGGCTTCGCTGCGTGCCGATTCAAGGCGGTAGAACGGCCGGGTGAGCAATGCAAGCTGGTTGGCCGGCACACCTGTACCGCGATCGGCCACGCACAATACAACCTCGTTGCCTTGCAGGAACGTGCTGACGGTGATCTCTGCGCGGTTCGTGCCGGGGGTCTTGCCGTAGCGGCGTGCGTTTTCGATCAGGTTGTCGAGAATGCGCTGCGTTTCCATGCGGTTGCAGCGGGCGATGGCCTCGGGCGCGAGCTTGAGTGTCAGGTCGATATCGTCATGCGCAGAGTAGACGGGCGCCGTGTCGCGCACGAGTTCGGTCAGGTCCACGTCCTCGAGCATCTCCCCGCTGGGGCGCGCGTAGTCCAGGAACTGGCCGATGATCGCGTCCATCTGTTCGATGTCGGCCACCATCAGTTCGCGCGTCTGCTCGTCTACGGGGCTCATCTCGGTTTCCAGGCGCAGGCGCGTAAGGGGCGTGCGCAGGTCGTGCGAGATGCCGGCCAGCATGACGGCGCGATCGGCCTCGAGCTGCTTGAGGTCGCGCACCATCTGGTTGAAGCTGTGATTCGCCTGTGCCACTTCGGTGCCGCCGCCTTCGGGCAATGCCTTCGGGTCCTCCCCGGCGCTGATGGCGCGCGCTGTATCGGCCAGGCGCTTGAGCGGCTGGTTCACGCGTGACGTAATGAACGCCGCGCCCAGCACCGACAGCACCAGCGCCGCCATCGACCACCACAGCCATTGCAACCCCGGCACGTGCTCGAAACGGTCCGGGCTGATGGCGACCCAGTAGTCGTCGCCCTCGATCTGGAAGCTCACCCACACGCCCGGGATGTCGTTGACGGCCGTGGCGATCACCGCATCGGCCCCGAGCCGGTTGCGGATCTCCTGCTGGACAAGCTGCGTCAGGTAAGGGTTGGTGTGCGGCTCCCGGTATTCGTCTTCCTTCTCGCGTGGGTAGACCTTGATGCCCTCGTTCTGCACGAGATCGAGCAGCAGGAAGCGGCGTCTCGACGGATCCGAATACAGCAGCGCCGCCCGCGTGAGCTTGACCACGCTGACCACCTGCATGGCGATCTGCTGCGCGCGCGGTTCACGCTCGAAAATACGGAAGCTCTGGAACCACACGCCCAGAGAAATCGCGATGAGCAATGCGATCAGCATGAAGGTTCGCCAGAACAGCGAACCAAACACACTGATCAGCAGATGCCGCAACGCGGCCGGACGCGGGATGCGCAAGTCGGATGCGGAAGAGAAAGGTTGCTCGGGTGCTTACTTGGCGCCGTCGGGAATGAACACGTAGCCCAGGCCCCACACGGTCTGAATGAAGCGCGGGTTGCTGGCGTCAGGTTCAATCAGCTTGCGCAGACGCGAAATCTGCACATCAAGGCTGCGATCGAACACTTCGTATTCGCGGCCGCGCGCCATTTCCATGAGCTTTTCGCGCGATAGGGGTTGGCGCGGATGGCGTGCAAACACCTTGAGCACCGAGAATTCACCCGTCGTGAGGGTGATCTCTTCGTCGTTTTTCTTGAGCGTGCGCGTGGCCAGGTTGAGGACGAAATCGCCAAAGGCGAACGTTTCCGGCGTCTCGGACGGCGCACCCGGGATTTCGGCCGGGCCGCGGCGGCGCAGCACTGCGTGGATGCGCGCAATCAGTTCGCGGGGGTTGAAAGGCTTGGGAAGGTAATCGTCCGCGCCCATTTCGAGGCCGACAATGCGGTCAACGTCTTCGCCCTTGGCGGTGAGCATGATGATCGGCGTCTGATCGTTCGCGCCGCGCAGGCGACGACAGATCGACAAGCCGTCTTCACCCGGCATCATCAGGTCAAGCACGAGCAGGTCGAAGCGCTCGCGCAGCCAGAGTTTGTTCATGGCCGTGGCGTTTTCCGCCACCAGCACGGTGAAGCCCTGTTCCCCCAGGTAACGGCGCAGCAGGTCGCGCAGGCGGGGGTCGTCGTCGACGACGAGAATCTTTTGACCGGAATTTTCCATGGCGCTAATGGTAACGACAAAAACATGGGCCCAATCGACAACAGGAGGCGGTAATAGCCCAATTGAAACAGACGGTTACATTATTTACCGAGTCACGCGAACAGTCTGTAGGACGCGCAGCTACACTGCCTTGGCAGTTCCTCGCAACGGTTTGGGGTCTGTTTCCCCCCTGCGGAGGGGACTGGCGTGCAATGCGGTTGCCTGTTATCGATTGTCGCGCAATGATGCATGGCGCATCGGTTTCCAGCAACAAAGACGTGGCTTCTCAACTTCCTTTTTCGAATCGCTCGGTGATGTTTCGGCGGCGCGCGGCGCTGTTGACCTGTGTTCTTGCCCTCTGTGCGGCCGGCTCGCAGGCGCACGCGCGCAGTGAACGCGGTGGCTTTGGCGGATTCGGCGGTTTTTTCGGCGGCGGACATGCAATGCAGACCGGCGCGCAGGAGAAAAAGGGCGGGCAGGGTTCGGCGCACGGCCGAGGTGGCGAGGAACGCAGCCGCCGCGCCGCAGCGATGGAGAACCGCCGGGGAGAGAATGCCGATCGTGGGTCTGCGCAACGCAAGCTGTCTCCCGAGGAACGCAAGCAATTGCGTCAGAACATCTATGACGTCACGCGGGATATCTACCACCGTGGCGGCTAGGTAGGGGGCCGAGGAACGGCGCACGAGTCGCTGCCCCGGCAAAGCAGTAGGGTCGTTTCGGGGGGCCGACATGCGAATCCGTAGCACCACGATCTTCTTGGCGCTGGCAGCCGCCGGCGCGCTTTCACTGCAGACCGCGCATGCGGCAACGCAGGACAAGCCGCATCGCCACACCGCGCAAGCCAAGGCGCCAGCCGCCGACGAGCAGCGCCTGGACCGCGACGATGCACGCTATTTCCTCACCCGCATCGGCTTTGCGCCTTCCGAGAGCGAACTCGACGCCTACGCCGGACTCGCACACCGCGAAGCCGTCGACCGCGTCCTTGCCCAGACGGGCACCGTTGCCACGCAAGCGCCCCCAGCGTGGGTGAACGAGCCGATCGTCCCCTACAACAAATTGCCCGACGAAGACGCCCGCAAGGCGGCGCGCCAGAAGAATGCCGCGCACGAGCTGGAATTGCGCGCCTGGTGGATGGGCGAGATGATCAAGACGCCGTCGCCGCTGACAGAGCGCATGACGCTGTTCTGGCACAACCATTTCGTTTCCAGTTCGCAGAAGGTGCCGTTCGCGCAATTGATGTATCGGCAGAACGTGCTGCTGCGCCAGAACGCGGTGGGCAACTTCGGCACGATGCTGCACGCCATCGGCAAAGACCCGGCGATGCTGATCTATCTGGATGGCGCCGAGAGCCGCAAGGGCAAGCCGAATGAGAATTTCGCACGCGAGGTGATGGAGCTGTTCACGCTCGGCGAGGGGCATTACACCGAGCAGGACATCAAGGAAGCTGCGCGCACCTACACGGGCTGGAGCATCGATCGCGAGCACGATTTCGCCTACGTCTGGCGGCCGCAGATTCACGACACGGGCGTGAAGACGGTATTCGGCCAGAGCGGCGATTACGACGGCGACCAGATGCTCGACATCCTGCTGTCTCGCCCAGAGACGGCAAACTTCATCGTCACCAAGCTCTGGCGCGAGTTTGTTTCGCCTGACGTGGACGCGGCCCAGGCGCTGCGCGTGGCCGATGCGTTCCGGGCAAGTGGCTATGACATCAAGGTGGCGTTGCGCGGAGTGTTCCTGACGCCGGCGTTCTGGGCGCCGCAATCGCACGCGACGCTCGTGAAGTCCCCGGTGGAAATGATTGTCGGCACGCTCAAGCAGTTCAACGTGCAGTATACCGACCCGACGCCATTTGCGATCAAGTCTGCGCAGCTGGGGCAGAACCTGCTGGCCCCGCCCAACGTGAAGGGCTGGCCCGGCGGCGATGCGTGGATCAACTCAACCACGCTGCTGGGGCGCAAGCAGTTTCTCGATCAACTCTTCCGTTCGACGGAGATGAAGGCACCGTCAGCGCAACAGCAGGCCCAGCAACAAAAGCCCGGCATGATGATGGCTGCCATGCGCGAAGACCTGAAGCAGGGTGGCACCGTGCAGGGCCTGGGCCAGGCGCTCAAGGGCATGGGGCAGGAGGGGCGCTTCAAGCTTGCGCAGTCGCAGACGATGGTGTCGTTCAACTCGGCCAAGTGGCTGGCGCAGTTCGGAGCGGATGGCGATGATCCGCCGCAACTGGCGCCGCGCATTTCGATCCAGCGTGCCGTGTTGCCCATCGAGCCGACTGCGCCGATTCCCGTCAAGCTGGCCGGTACGGCGTACCTGCGCACGCTGATGATGGACCCGGCTTACCAGTTGAAGTAACGCCACCGCCGCAGGAGCACACATCATGGAACGTCGCAATTTTCTGAAGGCCGGCGCCATGCTCGGCATGGGTGGCGCGGTCCCGGGGATTGTCTTTGCGCAAGGGCAAGACAAGCGCAAGGGCTACGGCAACCTGCTCATCCTCATCGAACTCAAGGGCGGCAATGACGGGCTGAACACCGTGGTGCCCTACACGAGCGCACAGTACTATGCGCTGCGCCCGCGCATCGCCATCAAGCGGGAGCAGGTGCTGCAACTGGATGACCGCTACGGCCTGCATCCGTCTTTGCAGGCGATGATGCCGCTGTGGCAGGCGGGGGAATTGTCGGTGGTGCAGGGGCTGTCATATCCGCAGCCGAATCTTTCGCACTTCCGCTCGATCGAGATCTGGGACACGGCGTCGCGCTCCGACCAATACCTGCGCGAAGGCTGGTTGACGCGTGCGTTTGCCGCACAGCCGGTGCCGCCATCGTTCGGTGCAGATGGCGTAATCATTGGCAGCGCCGATCTTGGCCCGCTCGACGGCGGCGCACGTGCCGTAGCGCTCGCCAATCCCGATGCGTTCCTCAACGAAGCCAAGCTGGCGATGCCTTCGCACGCGATGGGCAACGCCACACTCGCGCACGTGCTGAAGGTCGAGGCTGATATCGTCAAGGCGGCCGACGGACTGCGTCCGAAGTCCGGCAAGTTCGCGTTCCAGACGCATTTTCCGGACGGCGGGTTCGGTAACTCGATCAAGGCGGCGATGCAGGTGGTGGCAGCACCGGGCCATGGCGGCGCAGACGTCGCCGTGGTGTGCCTGTCGCTCGGTAGCTTTGATACGCATACCAATCAGCAAGGCACGCAGGCGAACCTGCTGCGGCAGTTGGGCGAGGGCATCGCTTCGCTCAAGAGCGCGTTGACCGAGTTGGGCCGCTGGAACGACACGCTGATCGTCACGTATTCGGAGTTTGGCCGCCGCCCGCGCGAAAACATGAACAACGGTACGGATCACGGCACGGCTGCCGCGCATTTCGTGGCCGGTGGCCGCGTCAAGGGCGGGCTGGCCGGGCAGGGGCCGGTGCTGGAACGCCTGGACGGCGGCGGCAATCTCGACCCGTCGGTCGATTTCCGCTCGCTTTATGCCACGGTGCTGGAGCGCTGGTGGGGGATGGATTCGCAGCCGGTGCTGGCAGGGCGGTTTGCGCCGCTGGATCTGATCAAAGCCTGATCAACCGCGGATCTGCGTCTTCCAGGCCAGCCAGAGCTTGCGCAGCGGCGTCAGGTCCGTACGCTGCGTGAGCACCTGGAAGCCGTCGGCTTCCACCTCGTCGAGCAGGCGCATGGCCAGCACGCCGCGAATCAGCGCTGAACGCTGCGCGCGGCGATCTTCTGCCGGCAGCGCGGCAAGTGCTTCCTTGTAGGTCGCGCGGGCACGCTCGGCCTGAAATGCCATCAACGGCTTAAAGCCCTCTGCATACCGGCGATTGAACAGATCGGCGGCGGGTACGTTGAACCGCTGCAGCTCGTCCACGGGGATGTAGACGCGGTTATGGCGCACGTCTTCGCCCAGGTTCCTGACGAAATGAACGAGCTGCTCGGCGAGTGCCATCAGCCGCGCGAATTCCAGCGTGCGCGCATGCGTCTGTCCGGCAATGCGAGCCGTCAGCCGGCCTGCCACGCCCGCCACCTGATCGCCGTGGCGGCGCAGGTTGGGCCAATCCAGATAGCGGTTTTGCATGGCGTCAGCCTCGACGCCGGCCAATAATTCGCCCAGATGCACGGCGCCGATATCGTAGCGGGCCAGATGCGGCTGCAATGCCTTCGCCGCGGGGTGCTCAGGGCGGCCCTCGAACAGCCGCGCAAGCTCCTGCCGCCACCACTGCAGCTTCGATTGCACGACCGCCGGATCGCTCGCGTCGCGTACGGCGTCTTCCAGCTCACGGCGCACGGCTTCCAGCGCGATGGTCGCGCGGCGGCGTTCGGGCGCCAGAAACAATACGCTGTAGTACACGTCGCTGCCGGGCGGTGCCGCTTTGTCGGCGCAGTAATCGTCGGGGGTCACGAGGAGGCCGTTCTGGTGAGGTTTGAAGCAGGGCGGCCATTCTACAGCGCGTTGCGGTGCAGCATGCCGTAGAGCCTTGCCTGGGCATCTGCCAAGAAAAGTCAATCAGACGCGGCCGTGTCGTTGACCCTGCGCATTGCCGTGGGTATATTACTGACCGGTCAGTTATTTACTGAGAGCGTGTCATGCCAGCGTTGCGTTTGCCGTACCCGCATTCCGACTTCACCGGTTTCTCCGACACGCGATCTCGGCCGCGCCGGCGTTCATTGCCGATGGCGGCATCGGCGGCCTTGCTGATCGGCGCGGCGCTGCTGGCCGGCTGCAGCAAGGAGCCGCCCAAGGCGGTCGACGTACGCCCCGTGCGCACCATGACGGTGAGCAGCGAGCAGGGTGCCGGCACGGCGGAGTTCTCCGGCGACGTCCGCCCACGCATTGAATCGCGCCTGGGCTTCCGCGTGCCCGGCAAGATCGTTGCCCGGCTGGTGGACGTCGGTGCCACGGTCAAGAAAGGCCAGGTGCTGGCGAGGTTGGACCCGACCGATCTGGCGCTTGCCCAGCAATCGGCCCAGGCGCAGTTGTCGGCGGCCAAGACCGACCGCGATCTGGCCGCCGCCGATCTTAAGCGCTACTCCGAACTGTTCGCCAAGGGCTTTATCAGCGCGGCGGAGCAGCAACGCCATCAAGCCAACTATGACGCCGCACAAGCCCGCTACGAGCAGGCCGGAGCTGGCTATCGCAACCAGGTGAATCAAGCCGGCTATGCCACGCTCGAAGCCGACGCCGATGGCGTAGTGACCGGGGTCGACGCCGAAGTCGGACAGGTGGTGTCCGCAGGCCAACCGGTGGTGCGCGTGGCGCAAACGGCAGAGAAGGAAGTCGTGGTCGGCATTCCTGAGGATCAGGTTGATACGCTGCGCAAATCGCCCGAGGTGAGCGTGAAGCTGTGGGCCGATCAGTCGCGCAGCATTCCGGCCAAGGTGCGCGAGATTGCGCCGGCAGCCGACCCGGTCACACGCACGTACACCGTCAAGATTTCGGTACCGAATCCACCGCCGGAACTCAAGCTTGGCATGACCGCAGCGGCCACCTTTGTGCGGCCCGGCGGCGGTGGCGATAGCGGCGGCATGGGCGTGCGGGTGCCGATGAGCGCGCTGCTCCAGGATCAAGGCAAAAACGTGGTCTGGCTGTACGACGCCGCATCGCAAACGGTGAAGCCCGTGCCGGTGACGGTGGGCGCGCCGCGCGACAACGTGCTACTGGTGACGAGCGGCCTGCAGCCCGGCCAGACGATCGTGACCGCTGGCGTGCACTTGCTCAAGGCGGGCCAGAAGGTGATGCCGATGGCGCCGGCCGATCAGCCGTCGGCGCAGTCCGCCATCACGCCGCGCCGGTAAGCCGCATCCGGCTCCCGCCCCAACACGCCAACCTTCGCGCGTATGGAACATTCCCGTTTCAACCTGTCACGCTGGGCGCTTGAACATCAACCGCTCACGCGCTTCTTGCTGGTGGCGCTGTTGCTCGGCGGCATCTTTGCGTATTCCAAGCTGGGGCAGGATGAAGATCCGCCCTTCACCTTCCGGGCGATGGTCGTGCAGGCCTTCTGGCCCGGCGCCACGGCCGAGCAGATGTCGCGCCAGGTGACCGACAAGATCGAGAAGGCGCTGCAGGAAGTGCCGTACGCCTGGAAGATCCGCAGCTACTCCAAGCCCGGCGAAACGCTCGTCACCTTCCAACTGGCCGACACGTCGCCCGCCAAGGAAACGCAGCAGCTTTGGTACACCGTGCGCAAGAAGGTGGGCGATATCGCGCCGACGTTGCCGCAAGGCGTGCGCGGGCCGTACTTCAATGATGATTTCGGCGACGTGTATGGCTCGATCTATGCGCTATCCGCCGATGGCTTCACCTATCGTCAGCTCAACGACTACGCCGATGCGATCCGCCAGCAATTGCTGCGCGTGCGCAACGTCGCCAAGGTCGAATTGCTCGGCGACCAGGACGAAAAGATCTACATCGAGTTCCAGCAGGCGAAGCTGTCGCAGATGGGGCTCGACATCAACAGCATCGCCACGCAGATCGGCCAGCAGAACAACATCGGCCCCAGCGGCGTGCTGGTGACGCCGACCGACAACGTGCAGATTCGCCTGTCAGGCCAGTTCTCGGACATCCGCGATCTGGAGAACCTGACGCTGCGCGGCCCCGGCGGCACGACCAATATCCGCCTCGGCGACATCGCCACGGTCAAGCACGGCTACGTGGACCCGCCGCACGCCAAGATGCGCTTCAACGGCAAGGAGGTGATCGGCCTGGGCATCTCGATGACCAAGGGCGGCGACATCATCCAGCTCGGCAAGGACTTGCGTGCCACGGTTGACAAGATCCGCGCCAAGCTGCCGATGGGCATCGAGATGCAGCAGGTGCAGAACCAGCCGAAATCGGTGCAGAGTTCGGTGGGCGAGTTCGTCCATGTGCTGATCGAGGCGGTGGTGATTGTGCTGGGCGTGAGCTTTCTCTCGCTCGGCTTGCACACCAAGCCGAAGCTGCGCATTGACGTGTGGCCGGGCCTGGTGGTGGGCCTGACGATCCCGCTGGTGCTGGCGGTGACGTTCCTGTTCATGAACATCTTCGACATCGGCCTGCACAAGATTTCGCTCGGTGCGCTGATCATCGCGCTGGGTCTGCTGGTGGACGACGCGATCATCGCGGTCGAAATGATGGTGCGCAAGCTGGAAGAGGGCTTCTCCAAGATGGAGGCCGCCACCTTCGCATACACCTCGACCGCCATGCCGATGCTGACCGGCACGCTCATCACTGCCACGGGGTTCCTGCCCGTGGGGCTGGCGCGTTCGACGGTGGGCGAATACACGTTCGGCATCTTTGCGGTGACGGCATTGGCGCTGGTGCTGTCGTGGTTTGCAGCGGTGGTGTTTGTGCCGTATCTGGGCTTCCTGCTGCTGCGGACCCAATCACATGTGGATGGCGGTGTGCACCACGAGCTGTTCGACACGCCGTTCTACAACCGATTCCGCGGCTGGGTGAACTGGTGCGTGGAGTACCGCAAGACGGTGATCGTCATCACGCTGGTGGCGTTTGGGCTTGGCGTGTTCGGCTTCAAGTATGTCGAGAAGCAGTTCTTCCCCGATTCCAGCCGCCCAGAGCTGATGGTCGAGCTGTGGTTGCCCGAAGGCTCCAGCTTCAACCAGACCGAAACCGAAGCCAAACGCTTTGAAGCCCTGATGCGCAAGGAGCAGAACGTCGACAGCGTGACGCTGTTCATCGGCTCCGGCGCGCCGCGCTTCTACCTGCCGCTGGACCAGATCCTTCCGCAGACCAACGTGGCGCAGGCCATCGTGATGCCCACTTCGCTGGAGGCGCGCGAGGGAGTTCGGCAACACGTCATCGGGTTGCTCAAGTCGCAATTCCCGCAGTTGCGCGGCCGCGTGAAACTGCTGCCGAACGGGCCGCCAGTGCCGTATCCGGTGCAGTTCCGCGTGATGGGCCCGGACATTGGCGGGGTGCGCAAGATTGCCGATCAGGTCAAGGCCATCATGAGTGCCAATCCGAACACCGTCGGCGTGAACGACAACTGGAACGAGAACGTCAAGGTGCTGCGCCTGGACATCGACCAGGACAAGGCGCGTGCGCTGGGTGTGTCGACCGGTTCCATCTCGCAGGTGACGCAGACGGTGATGTCCGGCGCGCCCATCGCCCAATACCGCGACGGCGACAAGCTGCTCGACATCGTGATGCGTCCGCAGGAAGACGAGCGCAACACGCTCGACGCGCTGCAGCGCGTGCAAGTCCCGACCAGCAGTGGCCGTACGGTGCCCCTGACGCAGGTGGCGCGAGTTGGTTTTGCGTGGGAACCCGGCGTGATCTGGCGCGAGAACCGCGACTACGGCATCACCGTGCAATCCGACGTGGTGGACGGCGTGCAGGGCCCGACCGTGACCGCGCAGATCAACCCGTTGCTCGACAAGATTCGCGCGGACTTGCCGCCGGACTATCAGATCAAGATTGCCGGTGCGGAAGAGGAGAGTGCCAACGCGGGTGCGTCCATCGCTGCGCAGATGCCGCTGTGCATTTTCATCATCTTCACGCTGCTGATGCTGCAGCTGCACAGCTTCTCGCGCTCGGTGATGGTGTTCCTGACCGGGCCGCTGGGGTTGATTGGCGCGGCAGCCACGTTGCTGCTGCTGCGCGCCCCGATGGGCTTTGTCGCGCAACTTGGCATTACTGCGCTGATCGGGATGATCATCCGCAACTCGGTCATTCTGGTGGACCAGATCGAGCAGGATGTGGCGGCCGGCGTGCCGACGTGGAATGCCATCGTCGAGGCGGCCGTGCGTCGTTTCCGGCCGATCATCCTGACTGCGGCGGCGGCGGTGCTGGCAATGATTCCGCTGTCGCGCAGCGTGTTCTGGGGCCCGATGGCCGCCGCCATCATGGGTGGCCTGATCATCGCCACGGTCTTGACGTTGCTGTTCCTGCCGGCGCTGTATGCGGCGTGGTTCCGCGTTAAGCGGCCCGATGCGCAAGCGGTCGCCCCGACGGTCTGACGTTTGCGCCCCGGCAGCCGGTGCGAGGGAGGGGGAGTCGACCCCCTACACCACGTCAAATCGGGTAGGGATGGAAACCCCCGAACGACTGCGATATAATCGCGGGCTTCCTTTCCGGCGCCCCTGCTCAGGGGCGCCGCGATCCATCCGGCGAGGGTGGCGAAATTGGTAGACGCACCAGGTTTAGGTCCTGACGCCAGCAATGGTGTAGGGGTTCGAGTCCCCTCCCTCGCACCAAAAATCCCTTTAAAATCAACGGTTTAATTTTTCGGGTTGGCGAAAATCCAGCCGCTTTTTGCCAGTTTGGCGTCCGATTTGCCAGCATTTCCGGCGAACTTTTCCACCGCCCTGGAACCGGCCTCGGCATCCATCGGCCGTAGACGCGCGCGATCATCGTCCAGTCCGCGTGGCCCATCTGCTTTGCGACCCACATGGGGTGTTCGCCGGCAGAGAGCATCGTCAACGCATGGGTGTGCCTGCCTGACAGTGGCAAGGCCAAAGCCGGGCAGAGCAAAGCCAAGAAGGCGGCCAAGGCGACCAACCTGGTCATTCCGGCGCAGCCCAAGTAACGAGACCCCGCGCGTTCGCAATTGCGGCCGCATCCAAACAGCCCGCCACCCGGCGGGCTTTTTCATTTCCTCGCCATGAACCAACAATCCTTCAGCAAGGCTGCAGCCTCGCCGCCTGCGCTCGCCTGTCCATGGAGGGCGCAGAGCCACCCCGCGCGCTGGGCAGTGGGCGCATGAATGGCAGAGCAAACGGGTTGGGGCGCGCTGCTGCGCGTGGTTGCAGCAGGCGGCCTAACGCTGGATGGGAGGCCGCAAAGAATGACGATCAGCCAAAACGACGTGCTCACCGCCATTGACATCGTGGCGCTTGTGGCCAGTGGGATGCGGAGAAACTGAGGTATCTGCAGGGGAGGGAGGGGCGCTTGCTGCGGCCGGAGTTTGCGTTCCACAGGTGCCAGTGAGGCCCAAATTGTGGGTGCAAGGTGGGCGGCGCCCACGAAACGAACGTGCGTCGGCCGCGCGCGGGAGACCTCTTGAAAAAATGCAGGTGATTTCCTTTGGACATTCGCATAGAATGCGAACGCGAATTGTTCCTATTACCATTAATTGAGCCGCCTTAGTAGGCTAAAGAGCTTGCCGCGTCAGGGAAATGAAAGCAGAGAAATGTGGAGGAAGCAGCGCACAAGCCCGACTGTGGCGTGCGGCTCGCTTGGTGCTGTCGGCCGCGGCGTCCGCCGCGCTGGTGTCGGGATGCGGCGGTGGCGGAGATAGCGCTAGCACGTCTTCCCCCGCGGCAACAGATGGCCTGTCGCCCCTGGCGCAGGTCGGCAAGCAAATCTTTTTCGATCAGACGCTCTCGGCCTCGGGCAAACAGTCTTGCGCGTCGTGCCATGACCCGGCGCGCGGTTTCACTGATCCGAACAATCTGGCCGTATCGATCGGCGGGCCGAATTCCGATTTGCCCGGCCTGCGAAACACGCCGTCGCTAAATTACGCTTCGTTCACGCCCAACTTCAAGATCGACAGTACCGGCAAGGCTTCCGGCGGTTTCTTCCGCGATGGCCGGTCTGCGTCGCTAGCGGACCAGGCACAGCAGCCGTTCACCAACGCGTTTGAGATGGCCAACCTCTCGGCCGACGATGTTTTCAAAACGCTGTTGACGCGCCCTTACCTAGAACAGTTCAAGGCCGTGTTCACCCCCGCCGGCATCCAGGACAGCGCGAACGCCATGCAGAGCATCGGCCGCGCGCTGGCGGCCTTCCAATCTGAAGACCCGAGCTTCCACACCTTCGACAGCAAGTTCGACGCCTACCTCGCCGGCAAGACAAACCTGACGGATGCCGAGACGCGCGGCCTGCTGCTGTTCAACAACCCGACCAAGGGCAACTGCAACGCTTGCCATATCTCCACAGGCAAGGGCAGCACGCCGGCGTTGTTTACCGATTTCACGTACGACAACGTCGGTATCCCGCGCAACTGGAGCATCGCCGCCAACCAGGAAGGCACCACGCTGCCGTACGTGCCGAAGAACGGCCTGGCGCTGGGCAATCCGAACTACAGCTATTACGACCTCGGCATCTGCGGGCCGCTGCGTACCGACTTCCGCGTAGGTGGCTCGACATGCGGCAAGTTCAAAGTGCCGACGCTACGTAACATCGCGCTGACGCCACCGTATTTCCACAACGGCGTGTTCCAGACGCTGGATCAGGTGGTGGCGTGGTACATCACGCGCGATACCGACCCCGGCCGCTGGTACGTCAAGGCCGACGGCACACCCGATGTGCCATACAACGATCTGCCGGCCGCCTTCGATGCCAACGTGAACGTGGCCGAAGTGCCATACAACCCCGGCACCGCGCCGTCGCTGACGAACCAGGAGATGAGCGATCTCGTGCATTTCCTGTGCACGCTCACCGACGGATTTGATCCGGCCAACCCGTCGGCCTATCGCGTGCCAGCGCAATGCAGTTCCACCGCAGCCAGCGTGGGTGCCGCCCGTATCCAGACCGTCTCTGCCAGCGGAGCCACGCAGAGCAAGACGGCAACAAGCAAGTAAGCCAATTCAAAATTTCAAGACCAGGGAGCGTCACAGCATGAAACGAACCGCCTTGTCGGTAGCCGCCGCCATTGCGCTGATGGGGGCCGGCGCAGCCAATGCCGCCACCACCGCGCAACTCGAACAGAAACTCGACGCCATGGCCGCGCAGATTGAAGCGCTCAAGGCCGAACTGAAAGAGGTGAAGGCGCAGAACGCGACGCTCGCCACGCAGCAGCAGACGCAGGCGAAGGCACAGGCACAGCAAACCGCGGCCCTGCAAGACGTGCAGCAGACCGTGCAGACGGCACAGCTCGCCTCGACCAGGCCGTCGCCGCTGGACAACCTCACGCTGTGGGGCTACGGCGAAGCCAACTACAGCCGCCCGACGCGCCGCTCCGAAGACACCAAGTTCGATCTCGCGCGCGCAGTGTTCGGTATCGGCTACAAGTTCGACGACAAGACGCGCTTCAACTCCGAATTCGAGATCGAGCACGCCATCACGTCGGCCACCGACTCGGGTGAATTCGAAGTCGAGCAGTTCTACATCGACCACAAGCTGACCGACAAGATCGGCCTGAATGCAGGCCTGTTCCTGATCCCAGCGGGGTTCATCAACCGCAACCATGAGCCGACCAACTACTACGGCGTGCATCGCAACTTTGTCGAGACGCTGATCATCCCGAGCACGTGGCGTGAGGGCGGTCTCTCGCTGTACGGCGATACCGATTTCGGCCTGAACTGGAATGTGGGTCTGACTACCGGGCTGGACCTGGCCAAGTGGAACTTCAACCCGGAGAACCCGCTGTTTAAGTCCGCGCTGGAGATGCAGAACAACGCCATCGCCCCGATGCAGACCTCGCACCAGGAACTGGGGCTGGCCAACGCCAAGAACCTGTCGCAGTATGTGGCGCTGAACTACACCGGTATTTCGGGCGTAACGCTGGGCGGCTCGGTCTTCACGGGCAAGAGCAGCCGGTCGAGCACCGAAGCCGTGCTGCCTGAACAGCGCGCCACGCTGTACGAAGCGCACGCGCGCTGGACACCGGGCAAGTGGGATCTGTCTGCCCTGTATGCACGCGGTACGTTCAGCAACACCGCTGCCGCCAATCAGCTGAACCCGGGTGCCGCCAACCCGATGCCGGCGGCGTTCTACGGCTGGTATGCACAGGCGGCCTACAACCTGTGGCAGAAGGGCGACTACCGCTTCGCGCCGTTCGTCCGCTATGAACGCTACAACATGGCCGAGAAGTACGAAGGTCTGGCTCCGGGCTTCACGATGCCTGCCGGTTGGCCCTCGCTGTCGGACACCGTGTACACCATCGGCGCGAACTTCTATCTGAACCCGAACGTGGTCTTCAAGGTGGACTACCAGCGCTTCAAGCAGAACCGCGATTTCTCGCGTGTGGATCTGGGCCTGGGCGTGTCGTTCTAAGCCGCGGGAGCGGCAAATCCAAGGAGGTGCAAGCCATGCGTTACCAGCCAGTGCCCATTGTTCTTGTCTGTGCCGCCGCCGTGGGGGCGCCGGGCATGATTGTCACCAAGGCGTTTGCGGCGGACTACCTGTCCGCTGCCGAGACCCAGAAGGCAATGTTTCCCGGCGCCACAGGCTTTGAGCCGGTGCCGCTCACGCTCTCAGCCGACCAGCTCAAGCAGTTGGCCGAGCGTGCGGGCGGCCCGGCCAAGCCGGGTGCGTGGCGCGCATGGCAAGCCAAGCAAGGTGATAAGACGCTCGGCTACTTCGTGACCGACGCCGTCATCGGCAAATTCGAGCTCATCAACTACGCCGTGGCCTTGAACACCGCTGGCGAGATCAGTGGCGTGGAAATCCTTACCTACCGAGAAAGCCACGGCTACGAAGTCCGCAACAAGCCGTGGCGCGCACAGTTTCTGGGCAAGTCGGCCAAGTCGGCGCTGCGTGTGGGCGATGACATCAACAACATCAGCGGAGCAACGTTGTCGTGCACGCATCTCACCGATGGCATCCGGCGCATTGCGGTGATGGCGCAGTTGGCGCTCGTCCAGCGCTGATGCTCGCGACTTGCCGGCGCGCGCGCCCGTTGCTCGGCACCCTGGTCGACGTGCAGGCTGAAGGGTCGGAGGCGGAAGCCGCCGTGGCGGCCGCGTTCGACGAGATGGCCGCTGTGCACGCATTGCTCACTTTTCATGCGAAGGACAGTGAACTGCAGGTCATCAATCGCGCGGCGCCGGGTGAGAGGCTCATTGCAGATCCTCGGACCCTTGCCGTTCTGCGCCTTGCGGCTGAACTGCATATCGTGTCGGAGCGCGCATTCGATTGCCGTGTCGGCCCCTCCGACTTGCTCGCGGACAGGCGGTTTCCCATTTCCTTCGACGGCGACATCGTCGTCAAAGAAACCTGCGCATACATGGATCTTGGAGGCATCGCCAAGGGTTTTGCGGTGGATTGTGCGATCGAGGTGTTGCGCACCTTCGCGGTCGAGCGCGCGATCGTGAATGCCGGCGGCGACCTGCGCCACCACGGCGCCTGGCCGATGTCGGTGCAGGTGCGTGACCCGCAAAACGCTGCCCGTGTTGCAACGTCTGTGCTGCTCGACAACGCGGCACTGGCGAGTTCGACGGCTGGCGGTTTTGGCGCAGTCGCCGAAAGTGCATCCCGCATCCGCGATGCTCGCGGCAGGTTGCTGCCACCGCTTGCCGGTGCAACGGTGCAGGCACCCACCTGCATGCTGGCCGACGCGCTGACCAAAGTCGTGCTTGCCACTGGCGATGCAGCGCATCCGCTGTTGAGACGGTACGGCGGGGCTGTGGTCGTATACTCGCCAGCTTAGCCGGCCGACAGTACTCCATGTCCGTTCCACCACGCTTCTCCCTCCATCTGCGCGAAAGCGCTTTTCGCCTTAGTCCGCGACGGCGCTGGCTGGTCTATGGGGTATTTGCTGCCCTGCTGGTTACGGGGCTCGCCTGGCTGGTCCTGCATTTTCTAGACGACGGCAGCGAAGGCGGAACGCTGGTGCTCGCTTGGAGCATGAAGCTGCACGGCGCGGCCGCCATGGCAGTGCTTTACCTGTTTGGAATGCTGTGGGCGCCGCATATCCGTAACGCATGGATGCGAAAACGTAATCGCGCAGCCGGAGCGTTGCTCGGCTCCCTCGCATTGATGCTGGTCGTCACGGGCTATGCGCTGTACTACGTGAATGGCCAGTTGTTGCGCCAAAGTGCAGAGTATCTTCACTGGTCTGCGGGTCTTTTGTCGTGTGTCGCCCTGTGGGTACACATCGCGGTCGGACGCCGCAAGCGCAAGGTGGCCGTGTAAAGATTGGCTGGCAGTCTTGCGCGCAGGCGCTCGCTCTGCTTTAAGTCTCACTCTGAGCGCCGCATCGCATGGCCGAAGCCTCCAGCGATGCGTCCCGCAGTTTGGCGTCTACACCCCCGCCTCAATCAACTCCGAAATCTGCACCGACGCCCGCGCAAAATCAGTCAGCGCGCGGGCGCGCTCGTGCCGATAGGTGCCGGCGGAGATGACAGCGGGCTCTTTGGCGTCGTCGTGCTGCAGGACGATGAGCATGCCGGTGTAGCGGTCTGCCTGGTAGAGGTGTTTGTTGAGCAGTTGCAGCGCGCGCTCGACGTCGGCGGGTGTGCGGGCGGCGGTACGGTGCGGTCTAGGCCGAATGCGAACAGTCTGGAGAAGGGTGTGTGCGTTGGTTGACCGGTCTTCGGGTCTTTGAAAGGCGCGCACGCCATTGACCGGACAGCTTGCACGGCGGCTTCATCTAGGAGGACGTCGCCGCGGTGCCATTCACTGCCGGTATTTCAGCAGATTGCTCGCGCTGAAGGTGATCGAACAGGAGCCGTGCCGCCGGTGTCAGTGTTTCCACGTTGCGCACGCACATCGATAGTTCTCGCTGGGCCCACGGTTCGTCCAGACGCAGGATCTTCATTTCCGGCATGCTATACGCGCTGGTACTGCCCTTTGGCAATATGCCGATGCCCATGCCGGTCTGCACCATTAAACAGAGCGCATCGTAACTGGATACCTCCATCCGCGGCGAGAATGTGCGGCCGGATTCGTTTGCGGCCTGCAGCATCTGGTAGTGCAGGTGTGTCCCACCGTGCAGGGACACAACGTCGAAATCAAGTACTTCATCGAAGCAAACGCTGGCGCGGTCCGCAAGCGGGTGATCCGCTTGAAGCAAGACCACGAGTTCATCGGTGCGAAAGGGGTGGATCTCGACGCTGGCCTCATGCGGCATGCGCGTAAAGAGCCCAATATCGGCACGGCTTTCGGCGACGCTCCGCGTGATCGCGAGGCTCTCCATCTGTTCAAGGGTCACCCGGATATTCGGGTGCTTTTCCATGAACGATTTCAGGAGCGCGGGCAAAAACTGGGTAATCGCGGAAATATTGGCGAGCAGGCGAACCGATCCCCGCTTGCCATGCGAGTACTCCCGCATCTCCGAGACGATGCCGCTGAGGTCGTTCAGGACACCGCGCGCCATGTACATCAGCGCCGTTCCGGCTTCGGTAGGTTCGATGCCCTTATTGCTGCGAATCAGGAGTTGCGATCCCAGAAGCGACTCCAGCTCGCTGAGCCGGCGACTCACGGCGGCCGCGGCAATGTGTTCGCGCTGCGAGGCAGCCGCAATGGTGCCTTCCTCAAGCACGCTGATAAACAGGCGAAGTGATTGCGGATCCAGTTTCATTGGCGTGCGTGATCCAGTGGCCCTGGCTGCTGAAGCACCATCGCAATCTGCGATGGTGAGCTCGCGAATGATTGATGTACCAACATTGGTTGGGCTTCTAACATTCATCCGCCCAGAGTTAGTCGCATGGCGCAAGTGTAGCCGCAAGCTCGAAGATCTGTCGGCCTCTTCCCACAAGCGGACAAGACCTGGCAATAACGAACGGAGACCAAATTGACTATCAACTCATCGCCAGACGCCGCAAGCACCGGGGCGTTCCGGCAGCCTGCTCTTTCGTCTACCGTACAGCGCTATGTGACGCTCGGTGGTTCCTGGGCGGCATGGCTGTTCGATGCGCTGGACGCGACCATCTTCGGTTTCGTGATGCTTGCGATTGCGAATACCTTTTCCGTTGGCCTGAGGGATGTCGTCTCCACTGTCGCATGGTTTCTGCTCGCAACAGGGATCGGTGGGCTGTTTCTCGGCAATATCGCGGACCGGATCGGACGCAAGAAGACCATTCTCGCGTCCGTGTTCATCTATGGCACCGGAACGCTGCTGTGTGGCTTCGCATCGAGCGTGCTCGAGCTGAATGTCTACCGATTCTGCGTCGGTGTGGCCGTGGGTGGCCTGTGGTCCGCTGCATCGGCACTGGTGTCTGAGATCTGGGCCCCGGAGGGCCGCGCCAAGGCCATCGCGTTCATGCAAACCGGTTGGTCAGGCGGCGGACTCCTGGCGGCATGCTTCGCATGGACGCTACTCGACCCCTCGAACCCCGATTCCTGGCGCAAGCTCTTCATCTACGCATCGATTCCTGCATACGTCACGTTTGTATTCATCCTGCTGTTCGTGAAGGAGTCGCCGGTCTGGCTTGCTAACCGAACCTACAAGGCGAAACACGCGAAGAAGTCGAGCCTGTTCGAGATATTCCGCCCGGCCTACCTGAAGATGACCCTGCTGGGCCTGTCGATTTCGATCTTCGGCATGTACGGGTACTGGATCATCACGACCTTTACCCCGACCTATCTGCAGAGCATCCTGCATGTGCGTGTGGACCAGGCTCCGGTGTTCCTGATTTGGACCGGCATCGGTGCCACGATAGGCTATCTCGTCTACGGCCAGCTTGCCGAATTGATTGGTCGCCGCAAGTCGTTTGCGCTGTTCTTCCTGGGCATGGCGATCATGGTGCCGGTGTTCGCATACGGCGCGACATTGATGCCACTGACGGACGGAAAACTAGCATTCACAACCCGCAACATCGTCGCCATTGGCGTCCTTGCGGCACTGCTCGGTTTCTTTACCGGCTACTTCAGCGGCTTCGGCGCCTGGTATTCCGAACTGTTCCCCACCAGCATTCGTTCCACGGCGGCAGGCTTCTGTTTCAACTTTGGCCGCGTGGGCGCCATCCTCGGTATCAAGCTGGTGCCGATCCTGATACCGCTGATCGGATTCACTGCGACGATTTCGCTGGCATCGGTGTCCTACCTCATTGCTTCGGCCATGGTGTTCCTGCTTCAGGAAACCAAGGGCGTGCGTCTCACCAGCGACAACTAATCTCTTCTCGAAGGAAGCCTCTGATCATGAAGAATTTCCGCATTGGGCAAATTGTCCCCAGCTCCAATACCACGATGGAGACCGAAATCCCGGCGATGCTGACCTCCCGCTACGCCGAGTTTCCCGATGAACGTTTCACGTTCCACTCAGCCCGCATGCGCATGATGCATGTCACGCCAGAGGAACTGAAAAACATGGACGTGGCAAGCGACCGCTGCGCGCTTGAATTGAGTGATGCCCGCTGCGATGTCATGGCATATGCTTGCCTGGTCGCCATCATGAGCCAGGGCCGTGGCTATCACCGTGTTTCGCAGGAACGTCTGGCCAGGATTACCGAGCAGAACAATGCCCCTACGCCTGTGCTCAGTTCCGCCGGTGCCCTGATAGACGCCATCCATGTACAGGGCTACAAGAAGGTAGCAATCATCACGCCATACATGAAGCCGCTCACGCAAACGGTGATCGACTACATCGAGGATTCCGGTATCGAAGTCACCGATTCAATCAGCCTGGAAGTGTCGGACAATCTTGCCGTGGGTCGGCTCGATCCGGCAAACCTCGTCGGCCATGCGGATCGCCTCAACATCAGCGGCGCCGATGCGGTCGTGCTGTCGGCATGCGTGCAGATGCCGTCGCTGCCATCAATTCAGGTGGTCGAAGACCGGCTCGATCGGCCTGTGTTCTCGGCGGCGACTTCTACGGTCTACCAGATGCTGAAGACGCTTGGGCTGAAGGCCAAGGTTCCGAATGCAGGTTATCTGCTGTCCGGAGCATTCTGAAGCGAGCAAACCAGACTGATTGAAGATGCCATGACGACGACCTCCGCAAGAATGGTTGCCATCCTGGATGCCCGCCAGGGCACCGCCCGCACGGTGGCCGACTAGTCGCCCGTGAAGGGGAGGGCGGAGATCGTCGTCTTTGGCGACCACGTCGACGATGAAGACTTCACCGTCGAGCGACTGCGCGATTGATGTGATTCGCGCGATGTGCGAGCGCACGTCCTGCCTGCGCAACTTGACGTAACGAGGCCATCGGTGTCATCGAGCAGAGTTGTCGACGCGAATGGAAAACCACCGGCGGCTATCACCCCCGCTCGCCGGCGACGTATCAACCCTGATTCCGGCGCAGGATCTCGCACGCGCGCGGCAGTCGAAGCTGGGTCTTGAGCTGGTTGAGGAGCGGCCCGGCGGTCTGCGTTACAAATGCGGGAATGGCTATTTCACGCTGTTCCAGTCCGCCGGAGGTGCCTCCGGGCCCATACGCAAATGGGCAGGGAAGTCTCTGACATCGAGGCGACGGTTCGCGAGCTGCGGCAGCGCGGGGTGACGTTTGAGGAATACGGCCTTCCTGGGCTGAAGACCGTCAACAGCGTTGCACGCATTGAAGGAAATTACCCGTCCAAGGCTGGGGCGGCGGAAAAGGGGGCGTGGTTCCGAGACAATGAAGGCAATCTTCTGGCCATCGGGCAAACCGTTTCTTGAGCGCGACTCTGGGCCGCTGCACGTTGCGATGGCAGCATGCCTGCTCCGCTATGGGCGAAAAAAAGGGCGACCGCCCGGTCGCCCCCCTTCTAGGCCATGCGCGTCAGCACCGCGGTGCCGAAGCCATGCGCGCGCCAATCAGCGGGACTTCTTTGCAATGTCCTTCGCTGCTTCCTTGACGTCTCCCGCGTCCTTGCGCGCTTGGCCGCCGGCCTGCTGGAGGTCGCCCTTCAGCTCGCGTGCAGGATTATTGGTCGCTTTGCCCAGGGCCTCGTTGACCTTGCCCTTCATCTTCTCGACAGTACCTTTCACTTGATCCTTGTTCATGGTCTGCTCCTTTGAAAAAGCGCTCTTGCGCACTGCGGGTTCCTAGCAGTTCGCGTGCCTACGGAGCTTCCCGGGCAACGGCATTAGGAATCCGGTGTCCCAAGCGCCTTATTGATCCGCAGCGCCACCAGCGTCCCAACCACCCCTGAGAGCAGGTACAGGCTGACCGCGCCAAGTCCGAACAGCGACGACAAGCCTAGCGCCACGAGCGGTGCGAATGCCGCACCGAACAGCCAGCCGAAATCGGTCGTCAGGGCGGCACCGGTATAGCGGAATCGGCTCTCAAAGTTGGACGTCACCACGCCGGCCGCCTGGCCATAGGACAGCCCCAGCAGACCGAAGCCGACCAGGATGAAAATGTCCTGGCCCGCAACACCGCCATCGAGCAGCCAAGGTGCGGCCAGGCTGAAGATGCCAATCAGCACGGCCATGGCCGCCAAGGTGGTGCGCCGACCAAACCGGTCTGCAATCAGGCCGGAAACCAGCGTACCCACGAACGCAATCGCAGCGCCGATGATCTGGACGGTCAGCACGGCAGGTACGCTCTGTGTCTTGCGCAGCGACACCCATGACAGCGGAAACACGGTGACCAGGTGGAACAGCGCATAGCTGGCCAGCGCGGCAAAGGCCCCCAGGAAGATGTTGAACCCCTGCGCGTTGACCATCTGCAGGGTGCTGATCGGTTCCAGCTCTTCTTCCTCAAGCAGTTGCGTGTATTCGTGCGTGACCACCAGCCGCAGCCGCGCAAACAGCGCCACCACGTTGATGGCAAAGGCGACGTAGAACGGATAGCGCCAGCCCCATTCGATGAATTCCTGAAACGTCAGGCTGGTATAGAGGAAGAGGAACAGCGCTCCGGCAATGATGAAGCCGGTGGGCGCGCCCAGTTGCCCCACCATGGCGTACCAGCCGCGCTTGTTTTCGGGCGCGTTCAAGGCCAGCAGCGACGGCAGGCCATCCCACGAGCCGCCAAACGCGATGCCCTGCATGAAGCGGAAGAGCGCCAGCAGATAGATTGCCGAATGGCCGATCGATGCGTACGACGGTAAGAACGCAATGCCCACCGTAGCTGTGCCGAGCAGGAACAACGATGCCGTCAGCTTGGTACTGCGCCCCCATCGGCGCTGGATGCGCATGAACAGCGCCGTGCCGAACGGGCGCCCGATAAAGGCGAACGAGAAGACCGTAAAGCTGAACAGCAGACCGGCCAATTCACTGGCAAACGGAAAGTAGACCGAAGGGAACACCAGCACCGACGCGATGCCGTAGACGAAAAAATCGAAGTACTCCGACGCGCGCCCGATCACGACGCCTATGGCAATCTCTGCCGGGGCAACTTCATGGTGACCTGGTGCGGGAGGTGCAGTGGGCGACGCGCGATGCTGGTGGGTCAGACTTGCCATCGTTGAGTCTCCATCGGGATTCGGGGGAGGGGATGTCGTACGGCGATCAAAAGTCCGTCATCACAAGACCAGAATAGCGCCTAAACTGCAACGACAAGTCGAAAGATCGTTGGGCCATCCCAGCGCGACGTTAACCAAACGCCACTTCCGAGACCCATGCCACGCTTCAATGCAGTAGTGACACCCCTTGGAATTACGGGAAGGTCGCTTTGGCGAGGTGCAGCAATTGCCTTGTTGGTGACCCTTGCAGGCTGTAGCAATGCCGTGCTGCTGTCGCCGGCTGGCGACATGGCGGTGCGACAGCGGGACTTGATCATCATCGCGACATGTCTGATGTTGCTGATCATCGTCCCGGTGATCGTTCTGACCCTGTTGTTTGCATGGCGGTATCGGGAGAGCGCTGAGAACGCGCACTACAACCCCGATTGGGATCATTCCACTGTGCTGGAGCTGGCCATCTGGGCCGCGCCGCTCCTGATCATCATCACGCTGGGCGCCGTCACCTGGGTTAGCACCCATCAACTCGATCCGTATCGGCCGCTGACGCGGCTGGATCAGGACCGTCCGGTGCACGCCGAGACCAAGCCGCTTACCGTTGAGGTGGTGGCAATGGACTGGAAGTGGCTGTTCGTCTATCCCGAGCAGGGCATTGCCACCGTCAACGAGCTGGCCGCCCCGGTCGACCGGCCCATCGCGTTCCGGATCACAGCGACCACGGTCATGAATGCGTTCTTCGTGCCTTCTCTGGCGGGCATGGTCTATGCCATGCCGGGCATGGAAACCAAGCTTCATGCGGTGATCAACCGGCCTGGCGTCTATGACGGGCTCTCTTCCAACTACAGCGGCGCGGGCTTCTCGCACATGCGGTTCAAATTCCACGGACTGTCGAACGACGAGTTCGACCGGTGGGTCCAGCAGGTCAAGTCGTCGGGCACGTCGCTGTCGAAGGACACCTATCTGAAGCTGGCCAAGCCCAGCGAGAGCGAACCGGTGCAGCGTTACGCCAGCGTGGCGCCGGACCTCTATGACCGCATCCTGAACCGCTGTGTGGATGGCCAGGCATGCCTGGCCGACACCATGGCGAGCAACCGCAACGTGAGGCGCTTCGACCCGTCGGCGGAAATCTGTACCGCCAGCAATACGGCCGATGCCATGCCCATGTTTGCGCCGGATGCGGCCATCAACGACGGTCGAAGGTTGTTGCGGTAGGCCGGGCCTTGCCCGTTCGGCTTTTCAGCTCTTTCCGCCCCGTTGATGTTGTTCGCCAACATTGATCGGCCAGAATTGGTCAATACAGGCACAGGTGACATCCATGCCCGAGCGTTCTGAACTCGCCAACATGATTTTTGGCCGCCTGACGTGGGAGGCCATTCCGTATCACGAGCCGATCCTGCTCGCCACCTTCGCGGTCGTCGCGCTGGTCGGCCTCGTGCTGGTCGGTGCGCTGACGTACTTCCGCCTCTGGGGCTACCTCTGGCGTGAATGGTTCACCAGCATCGACCACAAGAAGATCGGCATCATGTACGTCGTGCTGGGCATCGTGATGCTGCTGCGCGGCTTTGCCGATGCCGTCATGATGCGGATACAGCAGGCGGTGGCCTTCGGCGACAACCTGGGCTACCTGCCGCCGCACCACTACGACCAGATATTCACCGCGCACGGTGTGATCATGATCTTCTTCGTCGCCATGCCGCTGGTGACCGGGCTCATGAACTTTGTCATGCCGCTGCAGATCGGCGCGCGCGACGTGGCATTCCCGTTCCTCAACAACTTCAGTTTCTGGATGACCACCGGCGGCGCCATCCTGGTGATGATGTCGCTGTTCGTGGGCGAGTTCGCACGTACCGGATGGCTGGCGTATCCGCCGCTGTCGGGCATCCTTGCAAGCCCAGATGTGGGCGTCGACTACTACATATGGGCATTGCAGATAGCGGGGGTTGGTACCGTGCTATCGGGCATCAACTTGCTGGTCACCATCGTCAAGATGCGCGCGCCCGGCATGACGTTGATGCGCATGCCGATCTTCACCTGGACGGCGCTGTGCACGAACACGCTGATCGTTGCCGCCTTTCCGGTGTTGACAGCCGCCGTGACGCTGCTCGCCCTGGACCGTTACGTCGGCACCCATTTCTTTACGGTCGAGCAGGGCGGCAGCGCAATGATGTATGTGAACCTGATCTGGATCTGGGGCCACCCCGAGGTCTACATCCTGGTGCTGCCCGCGTTCGGCATCTTCTCGGAAGTGGTGGCCACGTATTCACGCAAGCGCCTGTTCGGCTACGCGTCGATGGTGTACGCCACGGTCGTGATTACCGTGCTGTCGTACCTCGTCTGGCTCCACCACTTCTTCACCATGGGCTCCGGCGCCAGCGTCAACTCGTTCTTCGGGATCACGACGATGATCATCTCGATCCCGACAGGCGCCAAGATCTTCAATTGGCTGTTCACGATGTACCACGGCAAGATCCGCTTCGAGCCGCCCATGCTGTGGACGATCGGGTTCATGGTGACGTTTGTCATTGGCGGCATGACAGGCGTGTTGTTGGCGGTGCCGCCGGCGGATTTCTCGCTGCACAACAGCCTGTTCCTGATCGCGCATTTTCATAACGTGATCATCGGCGGCGTGTTGTTTGGCCTCATGGCCGGCATTACGTACTGGTTCCCCAAGGCGTTTGGCTACCGCCTCGTGTCGTCGTGGGGCAAGGCGTCGTTCTGGTTCTGGTTTGTCGGCTTCTACATCGCGTTCATGCCGTTGTACTGGCTGGGCATGCTTGGGGTCACACGCCGCATGAACCATTTCGACGATCCGTCCTTGCAGATCTGGTTCCAGATTGCCGCATTGGGCGCCTTGCTGATCGCCATCGGCATTGCCTGCTTCCTGATCCAGCTGGTGGTCAGCTTCCTCCATCGGGAAGAACTGCGCGACACGACCGGCGACCCGTGGAACGGCCGCACGTTGGAATGGTCCACTTCGTCGCCGCCGCCGCAGTACAACTTCGCAATGACGCCGCTCGTACATGACGCCGACGCCTGGTGGCAGATGAAGCAGTACGGCTACCGGCGGCCGCAGGAAGGCTTCAAGCCGATTCACATGCCCAAGGGCACCGCTGCCGGCATCGTGCTGGCGGGGCTCTCGACGCTGTGCGGCTTTGCGCTGATCTGGCATATCTGGTGGCTGGCCATCGTGTCGTTCGCGGCCACGATCCTCTCGGCGATCATTCATACCTTCAACTACAAGCGCGACTACTACATTCCGGCGGAAGAGGTGATCCGCACCGAAGCATCGCGCACGCAACTGATGGCAGGCCATGGCTGAAACGACCGCATCCCTGCATGTGACCGGCCCCACGGGTACTACCACGGCGGATGACGTACCGCCGGGCGGCTACCAGTTCCACGTCACCGAAGAACCGCACGTGCCAAACGGCACGCTGCTCGGGTTCTGGCTGTACCTGATGAGCGATTGCCTGATCTTCGCGTGCCTGTTTGCCGCCTATGGCGTGCTGGGCCGCGAATACGCAGGCGGCCCCACGGGGGCGGAACTCTTCGAGCTGCCGCTGGTGGCGTTGAACACGTCCTTCCTGCTGCTGTCGTCTATTACGTACGGCTTTGCGATGCTGCAGTTGCAGCAGAACAAGGTCTCGGCCATGCAGATCTGGCTGGCCATCACGTGGGTCTTCGGTGCCGCATTCCTGGCGGTGGAACTCTATGAATTCGCGCATCTGATCCACGAGGGTGCCGGGCCCACACGGAGTGCATTCCTGACTTCGTTCTTCTCACTGGTCGGCACGCACGGGCTGCACGTGACGTTTGGCCTGATCTGGCTGATCGTGCTGATGGTGCAGGTGTCGAAGCACGGTTTGATTACGGCCAACAAGCGTCGCCTGATGTGCCTGTCGATGTTCTGGCACTTTCTGGACGTTGTCTGGATCGGCGTCTTTACCTTCGTCTACCTGATGGGAACGCTGCCATGAGCGCGCAAGATCAAACGATGAACGGCCACGGTCATGGCCACGAAGGTCACCATCACGAAGAAGAGATCGGGCCGCACGCCACGCTGGGCGGTTACCTGACGGGCTTCGTGCTGTCCGTCTTCCTGACGGCGATCCCGTTCTGGCTGGTGATGGCGAACGTCTTCGACAGATCATCGACCACGGCGGTGACGATCCTGCTCATCGGCGCGGTGCAGATCGTAGTGCACATGATTTACTTCCTGCACATGAACGCCAAATCCGAAGGCGGCTGGAACATGCTGTCGTTGATGTTCACATTGGTGCTGGTGGTCATTACGCTCAGCGGTTCGCTCTGGGTGATGTACCACCTGAATACGAACATGATGCCGCACATGCGGCCGCCCCCGCAGTCCGCTCCCGCCATCCTGCCGTCCCGAACACAGTAGGGCCTGCGTGCAAGCTCCAGAAATCATCGTCACCGACGAAGCGAATGACGAATCGATCCAGGTCATCGGCAACGGGCTGAATCACTTTAACGATCAGCACGTCGGCTACCGCGACCGGCAACCGCTTGCGGTGCTGGCCCGCGATCCGCAGAGCGGCGACGTGGTTGGCGGCGCAAGCGGACGAACATCGCTGGGGCTGCTGTTTCTTGATCTGTTCCATCTGCCCGAGACGTTACGCGGCATGGGTATTGGCACCGAGGTGTTGCGCAGGTTTGAAGAAGAAGGGCGCCGACGCGGTTGTCGCTCGGCGGTGGTCTATACGATCAGCTTTCAGGCGCCATGGTTTTACGAACGCAACGGCTGGGTGCGGTTCGGAGAGGTACCCTGCGATCCGCCCGGTACGAGCCGGGTCTTCCTCAGTAAAGCGTTGTGAGTTAAGCCGTCAAGGTTTCACGTTCTCCTGCGCAGCGGCTTCGAGGTATTTCAGAAAGCGGCTGGCGACCGCCTCTGTATCGCCCGTGCGTCGTAATGACAGCACGAGCCTTCTTCAGCGTATGGAACCCCGCGTCCTACGCGCAACGCGCGGTGGCACATCTGGCGCACGTTCCCTACGATGGCAAGACAAGTCATGCATAACGGGGAGGCATGCCATGTCCATCTTCGACGAAAACGAGCACCGCGAGGCCTTCTGGGAAACCGTGCGCCAGGCCATCGAGGCGCGCCAGCAAGCTGATGAGGCCCGTCGCGCGGGGCGGCTGACTGGGCTGGCAATCGGCCTGTCAGTGGCGGCGCTGGCGGTTGCACTCATGGCTTGGCGGCGCCGGTCTGCAGATGATGCGGCTTGAGGCCGTCTGGCTGCGCCCCGCCCATTCTTGGCGCTCCATTCTGAATTCCCATTCATAAGATGCGGCAGTGGTGTTGACCGACACCCTCACGCGTGTACCGCGACGCCGTAAAGACGGGATGGATTGGACGAGCCGCGCGGTTATCCGGCCACAATGACCGAGCATTCGATGACCGTGCGCATGGACAGTCGGGTCGGTCCGGCATCCAGCCTGAAGACGGCAAGCGGACTGCTTCAGATCAAAGCGCAGGGGAAGGGCGGCGTTACAATTCGCTGCTTCTTCCCAGGGTGTTCCATGCCACGCGGCCTCGTTCTCGCCACGCCTCAGCTCACGTCGGACGGCACGCCGTTCTCCGCGCAATACGACGACGTCTATCACAGCTCCGAAGGCGGTCTGGCCCAGGCGATTCACGTTTTCCTGGGCGGTAACCGCTTGCCGGGCGCGTGGCAAGGCAAACGCACCTTCACCATTGTCGAAACCGGCTTCGGCCAGGGCTTGAATTTCCTGGCCACCTGGGCTGCATGGCGCGACGATCCACAGCGTTGTGCACGGCTCGATTTCGTCTCGATCGAGAAGCATCCGTTCGATCGCGCAGGCTTGTCGATCGTGCATCCGACAATCGGTGCGCTGGCTCCGCTGGCCGAGACGCTCCGTCAATCATGGCCGGTGCCGGTGCCCGGCGTGCATCGACTGGCGTTCGACGGCGGCCGCGTTACGCTGATGCTGTTTTTCGGTGATGCGATGGAGATGCTGCCGCGACTGTCGTGCGCTGCCGACGCGTTCTATCTCGACGGTTTTTCTCCCGCCAAGAACCCCGATCTGTGGCAGCCGCGCGTGTTCAGGCAGCTCGCGCGGGTCGCTCGCGCCGGCGCGACATTGGCCACGTACACCGCCGCAGGATTCGTGCGGCGCGGCTTGCAGGAGGCCGGCTTCGAGGCGCACAAGGCGCCCGGTTTCGGAACCAAGCGCGACATGACCGTCGCGCAATTTCCGACCCATTGGCGCACACGGCGTGGGCCGGCTGAAGCGCCTGTCTGGAGCCAGCGTCACGCCATCGTGCTCGGCGCCGGGCTCGCGGGCTGCTCCGTTGCGGAACGGCTCGCGTCGCGCGGCTGGCGCATCACGCTCATCGACGCAAACGATGGCCCCGCACACGGCACGTCGGCGCACCGTGCTGCGGCCATGCATCCGCATGTATCCATCGACGACAGCGTGCTCTCGCGCCTATCGCGCGCCGGCAACCTGCTCGCACGCCGCCATTGGGATGCTCTCGATCGCGCCGGCTTCGCCACAGGTTTCCAGCCCACCGGCGTGCTCCAACTCGCCGAACACGTGGGCGACGCCACTGAACAGCAACGCATCGTGCGGGCGCTCGGCTACCCGGTCGACTACATCGATTGGCTCAATGTGGACGCCGCCGCCAAGCGCGTCGGTGCCAGCGTGCCGCAGGGCGGCTGGTGGTTTGCGCAAGCGGGCTGGGTTGCGCCGCCTGATGTTTGCCGTGCCAATCTGGCCGCTGCAGGCGCTGCAATCGACACACGTTGGGGTACGCACGTCGAATCGCTGCGCCAAGACGGCGATCAATGGCAGGTCCTCGATGCGCAGGGCGATGTGATCGCGAGCGCGCCGGTCGTCATCCTCGCCAACGGTCTTGGCGCTACGCGCCTGGCTGCGCTGACATCCGCGTCGCTCAAGCCCGTTCGCGGTCAACTCACCGACGTGCCCATCACCAGTTTGGAAGCGGGCGCCGCGTGGCCGAAGGCCGTCGTCTGCGGCGATGGCTACTTGCTGCCCACCGAGCCGGGCGCGAAAACGGTGCGCACGGGCTCGTCGTTCCAGCCCGGTGAAGCCGATCTGACCGAGCGCGTGGCCGATCACGCCGGCAATCTCCGGCGACTGTCTGGGTTGCAGCCTCAGCAATTGGGTGCACTGGCGAAGCTGGACCCTGCGCAACTGCAGGGCTACGTCGGTGTGCGGTGCGTGTCAGCCAATCGGCTGCCGTTGATCGGCCCGCTGGTGGATGAGGCGGCGGCCTTGGCGCCGGGCTTTCGTTTGCGCGGTCCGCATGCGCAGCTGCCTCGCCTCGCCGGGCTGTATGCCGCACTTGCGTATGGCGCGCGGGGCCTCACCTGGTCGGTACTGGGTGCGGAGTTGCTGGCGGCCCAGATCGACGGTGGTCCGCTGCCGCTTGAATCGGACCTGGCTGCAGCGCTTGATCCCGGCCGTTTCATCCTGCGCGCATTGCAGCTTCGACGCACGCAGGAGCAGGGCGCCGCACCCGCGGAAAGCGAAGCTGCGGAACCTCTGGATTAACGCGCCGTTTGAAGGGTTTTCCAAGCGTTCCGACCCAAAAAATCAGGGCCGCCGAACGTTCCATGCCATAATATGCGTTTTGCGTTTGCCAGCCTGAACGCGTCCGTTGTGCCGTGCATTGTGCAATCAGTGCAGCCTTCGCGCCGCATTCCTGCAAGCCCGGCAAGACCAAGAACTTTGAACCACGGCTGCTGCTGGCGCTGCGCCGTTCGACGCAACCATCTTCTGAATCTGGAATTACGACCATGTCGACTATCGAAAACCTCGGCAAGCTTGATCGCAAAGTGACCCTGGCTGTCCCGAAGGCCGAAGTGGAGCAAGAGAAGCAAAGCCGTCTGGCGCGTCTGTCCAAGACCGTCAAGATGTCCGGCTTCCGCCCGGGCAAGGTCCCGATGAAGATGGTCGAGAAGCAATACGGCCAACAGGTCGAATTCGAGGTGCGCTACGACAAGGCCGCCCGTCAGTTCTTTGACATCACCAACGAACAAGGCGTGAAGGTTGCCGGCCAACCGCGCTTCGAGCTGAAGACCGAAGGCGTGGCCGATGACCAGGTCGCGTTCGACGCCACCTTCGAGGTGTATCCGGAAGTCAGGCTCGGCGATCTGGCCAGCGCGGAACTGACCCGCACCAAGACCGAAATCACCGATGCCGAGATCGACAAGACCCTCGACATCCTGCGCAAGCAACGCGTGCACTACCACCCGCGCGGCGAAGCCGGCGAGCATGGTGACGGCGGTGCAGCCGTTGCCCAGGACGGCGACCGCGTGACGGTCGATTTCGTCGGCACGATTGACGGTGTGGAATTTGCCGGTGGCAAGGCTGAAGGTTTCAGCTTCGTGCTGGGCGAAGGCCGCATGTTGCCCGAGTTCGAGCAAGCCACGCTGGGCCTGAAGCAAGGCGAGTCGAAGAAATTCCCGCTGGCATTCCCCGAGGACTACCACGGCAAGGATGTCGCGGGTAAGACGGCTGAATTCACCGTCACGCTCAAGCAAGTCGAGTGGGCGCACCTGCCGGAAGTCAACGAAGCGTTTGCCCAATCGCTGGGCATCGCCGACGGCAACCTGGACAAGATGCGCGCCGATATCCGCGAGAACCTCGAGCGTGAAGTCAAGCGCCGCACGCACGCGCTGCTCAAGGACCAAGTCATGGAAGCGCTGCTGAAGGTGGCAGAGCTGGATGTGCCGAAGTCGCTGGTCGAGCAAGACCAAGAGCGCCTGGTTGAAATGGCTCGCCGTGACCTCGAATCGCGCGGCATGCCGAACGCCAAGAACATGCCGATCCCGGCCGAGATGTTCACGCAGCAAGCTGAGCGCCGCGTGAAGCTGGGCCTGGTGCTGGCCGAAGTCGTGAAGGCCAACGGCCTGGAAGCCAAGCCGGAGCAGATCAAGACCGAGATCGAAGAGTTCGCCAAGAGCTACGAAGATCCGAAGGAAGTCATCCGCTGGTACTACGGCGACCAACAGCGCCTGGCCGAGATGGAAGCCTACGTGCTCGAAAACAACGTGGTAAATTTTGTGTGCGACAAGGCCAAAGTCACTGACAAGGCCGTGTCGTTCGAAGAGCTGACTGCCACGCCGGCGCAAGGCTGATTCGATCGATATAGCTCCCGAAATAAGCACCGGAGAACCGCATGATCCGCAATGAACTGATCGACCAACTTGCCCGCACCCAGGCTTCCGCGCTCGAAACGCAGGGGCTCGGTCTGGTGCCGATGGTGGTCGAGCAGTCGGGCCGCGGCGAGCGCGCCTACGATATCTACTCGCGCCTGCTCAAGGAACGAGTGATCTTCATGGTGGGCGAGGTCAACGACCAGACTGCCAACCTCGTGGTGGCACAGTTGCTGTTTTTGGAAAGCGAGAATCCGGACAAGGACATCTCGCTGTACATCAATTCCCCGGGTGGTTCGGTTTCGTCCGGCCTGGCGATGTACGACACGATGCAGTTCATCAAGCCCGACGTGTCGACGCTGTGCATGGGCATGGCGGCCAGCATGGGCGCGTTCCTGCTCGCGGCCGGTGCCAAGGGCAAGCGTCTGGCGCTGCCAAACTCGCGCATCATGATTCACCAGCCGCTGGGCGGTGCTCGGGGCCAGGCCTCGGATATCGAGATCCAGGCGCGCGAGATTCTGTATCTGCGCGAGCGCCTGAACACGGTGCTTTCGGAGGTAACGGGTCAGCCCGTCGACAAGATCGCCCGCGATACGGATCGCGACAACTTCATGAGTAGCGAGCAGGCCAAGGAGTACGGCCTGATCGACCAGGTCATCGCCAAGCGTTGAAGTGTCGAAGTCGTGCGCCGATGTGCGCGGTAGGCGAGGTTGCCGGTGCATTCTACGGCACCCCGGTTAACCGCACGAAACATGTCAAGCGGTGTCAAAAACGAGGCCTCGCGCCTCGTTTTTGCTTCGAACAACACCTGCGGATCGTCGCCAGATAATTTGGCGTATGATGCTGCCAAGAACTACTGGTAATCGTTATGGCGGACAAGAAAGGCTCGACTGGCGAAAAGCTGCTGTACTGCTCGTTTTGCGGCAAGAGCCAGCATGAGGTCAAAAAACTGATTGCCGGCCCCTCGGTCTTCATCTGCGATGAATGTATCGACCTGTGCAACGAGATCATCCGGGACGAAGCCGCCATCTCCGAAAAGGAAGGTGGTCTGGCGGTCAAGTCCGATCTGCCCACACCGCATGAAATCCGCCAAAGCCTGGACCAATATGTGATCGGTCAGGAGCAGGCCAAGAAGATCCTGGCGGTCGCGGTCTACAACCATTACAAGCGTTTAAGGCACCTCGGCAAGAAGGACGATGTCGAGCTGTCGAAGAGCAATATCCTGCTCATCGGGCCAACTGGCTCGGGCAAGACCCTGCTTGCTCAAACGCTGGCGCGTCTGTTGAACGTGCCGTTTGTCATCGCCGACGCCACCACGCTGACCGAAGCAGGCTATGTGGGCGAGGATGTCGAAAACATCATTCAGAAGTTGCTGCAGAACTGCAATTACGAGGTGGACAAAGCCCAACGCGGCATCGTCTACATCGACGAGATCGACAAGATTTCGCGCAAGTCTGACAACCCTTCCATCACCCGGGACGTTTCTGGCGAAGGCGTGCAGCAGGCGCTGCTGAAGCTGGTGGAAGGGACGATGGCGTCGGTGCCGCCGCAAGGTGGCCGCAAGCATCCAAACCAAGACTTCCTGCAAGTTGATACGACCAACATCTTGTTCATCTGCGGCGGCGCGTTCGATGGTCTGGAAAAGATCATCATGCAGCGCTCCGACAAGACCGGTATCGGCTTCGGCGCGGAGGTGCAGAGCAAGGAAGAGCGCGACGTCAGCGAAGTTCTGCCGCAAGTGGAGCCGGAAGATCTCATCAAGTTCGGTCTGATTCCCGAGTTGATCGGCCGTCTGCCCGTGGTGGCGACGCTGGCCAAGCTCGACGAGGCTGCCTTGATGGAAATCCTGGTCGAACCAAAGAACGCAATCGTCAAGCAGTACCAGAAGCTGCTGGCAATGGAAGGGGTGGAGCTGGAGATTCGTCCGAGCGCGCTGACGGCAATTGCCCGCAAGGCGATCAAGCGCAAGACGGGAGCGCGCGGTCTGCGTTCCATCGTTGAGCACGCTTTGATGGATGTGATGTATGACCTCCCCAACCACAAGGGTGTGCAAAAGGTGGTGATCGATGAAAGTACGATCTCCGACGAAGGCAAGCCCTTGCTGATTTACGAAGAGCAACCCAAGGTTGCAGGTTCCAACTGACGCGAATGCCCGGCCGGGATGCGCCGTATGCATCCCCTGCAGGAAGCCGTTCGCTCGCGAGCGGCTTTTTTTGCTTCGGGAAACCGGGTCGGCATGCGACTTGCAGCAGCGGTCTTGTAAAACCGCCGCTGTGCCCAATTTAGCCCTTACATGACTTTCTGGGGAAAATAATGTCCGGAACCCAACTTTTACCCGCTGAGCAGATTCGCCTGCCGCTGTTGCCGCTGCGTGACGTCGTGGTGTTTCCGCACATGGTGATTCCGCTGTTCGTGGGGCGCCCCAAATCCATCAAGGCGCTGGAAGCTGCGATGGAGGCGGGCAAGAGCATCATGCTCGTGGCGCAAAAGACTGCCGCCAAGGACGAGCCGACCGATAAGGATCTGTATGAGGTCGGCTGTATCGCCAACATTCTGCAGATGCTGAAGCTGCCGGACGGCACCGTGAAGGTGCTGGTCGAGGGCACGCAGCGCGCCAATATCCTGTCCGTCACCGACGACGAATCGCACTTCTTCTGCGAAGCTGTGCCCGTCGGCCCGGAACCCACTGAATCGGCTGAGACCGAGGCGCTGCGTCGCGCCATCGTGTCGCAGTTCGATCAGTACGTGAAGCTGAACAAGAAGATCCCGCCTGAAATCCTGACTTCGTTGTCGGGCATCGACGAGCCGGGTCGTCTGGCCGACACCATTGCTGCGCATCTGCCGATTAAGCTCGAGCAGAAGCAGAAGATTCTCGAGATGTTCAATGTGACCGAACGTCTGGAGAGCCTGCTTTCGCAGCTGGAAGGCGAGATCGACATCCTGCAGGTGGAAAAGCGCATCCGTGGCCGCGTCAAGCGCCAGATGGAGAAGAGCCAGCGCGAGTACTACCTGAACGAGCAGGTCAAGGCCATCCAGAAGGAACTGGGCGAAGGCGAGGAAGGCGCCGATCTCGAAGAGCTGGACAAGAAGATCAAGGCCGCCCGCATGCCGAAGGAGGCCAAGAAGAAGGCCGAGTCCGAGTTCAAGAAGCTCAAGCTGATGTCGCCGATGTCGGCCGAGGCGACGGTCGTGCGCAACTACATCGACACGTTGGTTGGTCTGCCGTGGCGCAAGAAGAGCAAGGTGAACAACGATCTGTCGAACGCCGAGCAGGTGCTGGATCAGGACCACTATGGTTTGGAGAAGGTCAAGGAGCGCATCCTTGAATACCTCGCGGTGCAACAGCGCGTCGACAAGCTGAAGGCGCCGATCCTGTGCCTCGTGGGGCCGCCGGGTGTTGGCAAGACGTCGCTCGGGCAGTCGGTGGCGCGTGCAACGAACCGCAAGTTCGTGCGCATGGCGCTTGGCGGAGTGCGTGACGAGGCCGAGATTCGGGGTCACCGCCGTACGTACATCGGGTCGATGCCGGGCAAGATCCTGCAGAGCCTGACGAAGGTCGGCGTGCGCAATCCGTTGTTCCTGCTGGACGAGATCGACAAGATGGGTGCGGATTTCCGCGGCGATCCCTCGTCGGCCCTGCTCGAAGTGCTGGACCCGGAACAGAACCACACGTTCCAGGACCACTACATCGAAGTGGACTTCGACCTGTCGGATGTGATGTTCGTGGCGACGTCGAACTCGCTGAACATTCCGGCGCCGCTGCTGGACCGGATGGAAGTGATTCGTCTGTCGGGCTACACGGAAGACGAAAAGGTCAACATCGCCCGTCGCTACTTGCTGCCCAAGCAGATCAAGAACAATGGTCTGAAAGAGGGCGAGATCGAGGTGACCGAAGCCGCGCTGCGCGACATCATCCGCTACTACACGCGGGAAGCTGGTGTGCGTTCCCTGGAACGCGAGGTCTCGAAGATCTGCCGCAAGGTCGTCAAGCAACTGCTGCTGAAGAAGGAAGCCAATACGTCCGTGAAGGTCGATTCGGAGAACCTGGACAAATTCCTTGGCGTGCGTCGTTTCGACTTCGGTCTGGCCGGCAAGGAAGACCAGGTGGGCCAGGTGACTGGTTTGGCATGGACCGAAGTGGGCGGCGATCTGCTGACCATCGAAGCCGCGCTGATGCCGGGCAAGGGCAACATCACCCGCACCGGTTCGCTGGGCGACGTGATGAAGGAGTCCGTCGAGGCTGCGCGCTCGGTGGTGCGTTCGCGGTCGGCTCGGCTGGGTATCAAGGATGAGATGTTCGAAAAGCGTGACATCCACATCCACGTACCCGAAGGTGCGACGCCCAAGGATGGCCCGTCGGCAGGTATTGCAATGACGACGGCGCTGGTGTCGGTGCTGACCGGTATTCCGGTGCGCGCAGACGTGGCAATGACCGGCGAAATCACCCTGCGCGGTGAAGTGTTGCCGATCGGCGGCTTGAAGGAAAAGCTGCTGGCAGCTCACCGCGGTGGCATCAAGCTCGCGCTGATTCCGGAGGAGAACGTCAAGGACTTGGCTGACATTCCGGACAACGTGAAGAACAGCATCGAGATTCAGCCGGTCCGCTGGATCGACAAGGTGCTGGAACTCGCGCTGGTGCGCAAGCCGGAGCCTCTTCCGGAGGAAGAAGCCAAGCCGGCGCCCGCCCAGGGCGATGACGGCAAGTCGCAGGAAATGGTGCATCACTGACACCGTAGCCTGCCGAGGTTGAAGAAGGGCCCGACATGTTCGGGCCCTTTTTCTTTGCGCTGGCTGCGACATGTGGCACACAGTTCTTCGCCTTGACACGTCGATTGACGGCCACTTTAATGAATCCACACTAGCGGGTGTTCGGGGAGGTGGCACGATGAACAAAACAGATCTCATCGACCATGTGGCGACGCAAACTGACATGTCAAAAGCCGCAGCGGGTCGCGCCATCGACGCACTGATCGACGGCATCAAGGATGCGTTGTGCGAGGGCGGGTCGGTCACGCTGGTCGGCTTCGGGACATTCTTGGTCGGCAAGCGATCTTCGCGTAATGGACGCAACCCGCGCACGGGTGCCGCCATCACAATCGAAGGCGGTAAGGTTGCGAAATTCAAACCTGGCAAAGCGCTGAAAGATGCGCTAAACTAACGGGCTTTGGTGCTCGTGGGTGACAACGCGGGCGCCGGACAGTCCGGCTCACGCCGGCAGTACGAACGGGTGCTTAGCTCAGTTGGTAGAGCAGCGCCCTTACAAGGCGCGGGTCGGGAGTTCGAGCCTCTCAGCACCCACCATCGTTCGTATTGCCGCTCACGTGTCGGGTGGTCCGACCCAATCTGGAGCGGTAGTTCAGTCGGTTAGAATACCGGCCTGTCACGCCGGGGGTCGCGGGTTCGAGTCCCGTCCGCTCCGCCAGATTTCTGTACAAAGGCCCGATTCGTTCGGGCCTTTGTCTTTTCAGCGGCGAATGCTTTGCAGGTCATGCCGGGACGCTGTGCCGCGATTGTCCGGAATGTCGGCGGCACCTGATAGAATCGCCGGATTTTCCATCTTCCATTCACCTCCGGTCCAGCATGCTTGATTTCGTACGTACGCATCGGCGCTTGATGTTTCTGGTGCTGCTGATTCTGGTGTTCCCGTCGTTCGTGTTCTTCGGCGTGCAGAGCTATTCGAGCTTCATGGACAGCTCGCATGACGCCGCCAAGGTCGACGGCAAGGTCATCTCGACCAACGAAGTCGACGCGCGCGTGCGCGAGCAGACCGAGCGCCTGCGCCAGATGCTTGGCGCGCAATATGATCCGCGCCAGTTCGAAGGTCCACAGATGCGCCGCGACGTGCTCGACGGCATCATTCAGCAACGCGTGCTGGCCAATGAAGTCGTGCGTGCGAACCTGACCATCTCGAACGAGAAGATTCGCGACACGATCCTGCAGATTCCGGCCGTGGCGGCGCTGCGCAAGCCGGATGGCTCCTTCGATCAGGAAGCCTACGTACGGCTGCTGTCTGCGCAGAACATGACGCCCGAGCAGTTGGAAGGCAATCTGCGCTTCGAGCTCTCGCAGCAACAGATTCCGCAATCGATCGTGTCGTCGGCGTTTGTGCCGAAGTCGCTGGTGGAGCGCCTCATCCAGGTACGCGATCAGCAACGCGAAGTTCAGACACTGCTGTTCAAGCCGGCCGACTACGCTGCAAAGGTCAATGCGGACGACAAGGCCATCCAGGCTTACTACGACGCGCACCAGCAGGAATTCTCTGTGCCGGAGCAAGTCAAGGCCGAGTATGTCGTGTTCTCGGGCGAAGAGATGATGAAGCAGATTCCGGTCCCGCCCGAGCAGATCAAGGAGTACTACGATCAGAACGCTGCGCGCTTCAAGACACAGGAAGAACGCCGCGCCGCTCACATCCTGATCAAGCTGCCGGATAACGCCAAGCCTGCCGACAAGGAAGCCGCCAAGAAGAAGGCCGAAGAAGTCCTGGCCGAGGTGCGCAAGAATCCCGCGAGCTTTGCCGAGCTTGCCAAGAAGTACTCGGGTGATCCAGGCTCGGCCGCGCAGGGTGGCGAGCTGGGCTTCCTCGGCAAGGGCGCGACTGTGCCGCCGTTCGAGAACGCGCTGTTTGCGCTCAAGCAGCCGGGCGACATCAGTGACGTGGTCCAAAGCGATTTTGGTTTCCACATCATCAAGCTGGAAGAAGTGAAGGGCGGCGGCGTGCAGCCCTTGGAAGCCGTGAAGCCTGAGCTTGAACGCGAACTGCGTACGCAACTCGCGAACAAGAAGTACTCGGAGCTGGCCGATGCGTTCTCCAACACGGTGGAAGATCAGTCCGACAGCCTGAAGCCGGTGGCTGACAAGCTCAAGCTGCAGATCCAGACGACCGACAACGTAACCCGCACCCCGAGCCCGGCGCAGTCCGGCAGCCCCATCGGCAACGACAAGGTGCTCAAGGCGCTGTTCGCTGACGACGTGATCAAGAATCACCGCAATACGGCCGCCATCCAAGTGGGCCCGACCACGCTGGTTGCAGCGCGCGCGGCGGAGTACCGCCCGGCCACGGTGAAGAAGCTGGCCGACGTGCGTGAACAGGTCAAGGCCAAGGTGATCGCCGAGCAAGCGGCTGCGCTGGCCAAGAAGGCTGGCGAAGAGAAGCTTGCCGCCGTGAAGCAGAGCAACAGCGCCGATGGCTTCGGTGCTGCACAGACGGTCTCGCGCCAGCAGGCGCAGGGCACGCCGCCGGCTGCACTGACAGCCATCCTGCGCGCGGATGCGACCAAGCTGCCGACCACCATTGGTGTCGACCTGGGTCCTGAGGGCTACGCGCTGTATCGCATCAACAAGGTGCTGCCGCCGGCCAATGTGGACGAGACGCGCCGTGCTGCCGATGCACAACAACTGGCTCAGGCCGCTGGTCAGACCGAGTTCAACGCCTACTATGAAGCACTGAAGGCGCGCTCGAAGGTGAAGATCAACAGCAGCGCGGTCGACAGCAGCAAGCCAGCCAATACGGCAGAGGACTGATACGGCGTGCAGAGCACGTAGCCTGACGAAAAAGCCCCCTCAATAACGAGGGGGCTTTTTCTTTGCGTACTTTTTGGCGTTGCGCTAGTCCAGCGGCTTGCCCATGCGTGCGAGGCGCGGCATGTACAAGTGGTCTGGATCGAACGATAGGGCCACATGGGAAGCGCGGGCGATCAGATTCTTGCGCGGTACGAGGCCGAAGTAGCGGGAGTCGCGGCTGTTGTCGCGGTTGTCACCCAGCATGAGGTAGTGGTCTTGCGGGACGGTGATGGGACCGAAACTGCGCAGGGCACGCACCTCCGGCAAGACCATCACGGTGTGCTCCCGGCCCGGTAGCGCTTCCGACCAGAGTTCGTGCGGCAGCATCGCCGTTGCTTGCGGCAGCGCGCCGGGTGCGACGTCTGGCAGCGGCGCATAGGCCATGCGCCGGTCATTGATGTAGAGCGCTTCGTCACGCATTTCAACCACGTCGCCGGGCAGCCCAATGAGCCGCTTGACCAGCTTCGTGCCGTTTTCGGGCGAGGAGAAGACGACGACATCACCACGTCGCGGGTCGCTGCCGCGCTTGAGCCAGACGGTGGTGGCCGGTACGCGCACCCCGTAAGCCAACCGGTTCATCAAGATGTAGTCGCCTTCGATGAGCGTGGGATTCATTGAGCCGCTCGGCACGACTGCCCAGTCCGCAATGCAGGCGCGGAAGGCAAAAAGCAGCGACATGCCGACCAGGAACCGCTTGTTGTCACGCGCTGCGCGCAGCCCGCTTGCCAGAAGCTTCATGGTGTTCGCCCGAGTGAGAGGTGGCCGCCGTGCCGGAGCCGGAAATCCGATGCGCCGGATGACGCCATCGGTGCGGCAGAAGGGTCATCTTCCGACCCGGGCTTTAAGGAGAGGTTCCAGTTTGGGCCACACGTTATCGAGCATCGTCGGCTGCGCTGCGGCAATGGGGTGGATGCGATCTTCCTGGAACCAGTCGGGCCGCTGCGCAACCCCTTCGAGCAGGAATGGCACCAGTGGCAGCTTGTACTGCTGCGCCAGCTTGCCGAACATGGCGAAGAAGCGCTCGCTGTAATCCGGGCCGTAGTTCGGCGGGATGCGCATGCCCACCAGCAGCACCTTCGCGCCAGCCGCTTGCGATGCTTCGATCATCGCCTTCATGTTGCCCTCGCTGGAGGCGAGCGACAGGCCGCGCAGCGCGTCGTTACCGCCCAGTTCGAGAATCACGACAGAGGGCTTTTCGCGGGCCAGCACGGCGGGCAGGCGCGAGCGGCCGCCGGCCGTGGTGTCGCCGCTGATGCTTGCATTGGCGACGCTATAATCGGGCTTCCGTTCTTTGAGGCGCCTGTCGAGCAACGCGACCCAGCCTGTGCCTTGCGCCAGACCGTATCCCGCCGACAGGCTGTCACCCAGCACCACCACACGATGCGATGCCGGCGCGCCTTCTGCTGCAGCGGCCTGTGCGAGCGGCAGCATGCTGAACATGGCGAAGCCTAGTGCCGCTGCTAGTGACTTCACACTGCGCCTTCTACTACCTACCAGTTCAATCATGTCGTCTTCCGCTACCTGGGTGATTGAAGTCGATTCGCTGCACAAGACCGTGCGCGATGCCACCGGTGAGTTGCCTATTCTGAGCGATGTTGCCTTCCGTGTGGAAAGGGGCGAGACACTGGCCATTGTTGGCGCTTCCGGCTCGGGCAAATCGACGTTGCTAGGGTTGCTCGCCGGCCTGGACTTGCCGACATCGGGTTCGGTCAAGCTGCTGGGCAACGACTTGTTCGTCTTGGATGAGGATGGCCGTGCGGCCGTGCGCGGCAGCCACGTGGGCTTTGTCTTCCAATCGTTCCAGCTGCTGCCCCATCTGACGGCGCTTGAGAACGTGATGTTGCCGCTGGAGTTGCAGGGCGACGTGAGCACCGCCGAAATGCGGCGTCGCGCAACGGTTCTGCTGGAGCGCGTCGGCCTGGGTGCGCGGCTGTCGCACTATCCAAAGACGCTTTCGGGCGGCGAACAGCAACGCGTGGCCTTGGCACGTGCGTTTGTGACCGAGCCCGACATTCTCTTTGCCGATGAACCGACCGGCAGTCTCGACACCGCCACGGGCGAGGCCGTGATCGCGCTGATGTTTGAACTCAACCGCAGTGCCGGCTCCACGCTGGTGCTGGTGACGCACGACCGCTCCGTGGCGGCGCGTTGCAGCCGCATTCTCACCATCGAAGCAGGGCATCTCGTGGGCGACGAGGCTGTCACCGAACTCTGAACGTTTGCGTCAGAGCGCGGCTTTGGCGCGGCGAATCAACGCCACCGTCGACGCATCATGCGCCACAGAGGCCGGCGCACCTTCCAGTTCCGCCTGGATCGGCTTGGCGAGTTTCTTGCCAAGCTCCACGCCCCACTGATCGAACGAGTTGATGTTCCAGACCGCGCCCTGCACGAAGGTGCGGTGCTCGGCGCAGGCGATGAGCGCGCCGAGTGAGGCAGCGTCCAGCCGCTCCATCAGGATGGTCGTGCTCGGGCGATTGCCTTCGAACACCATATGCGGCACCAGCGCTTCGTCGGTGACGCCGCCCGCGCGGACCTCCTCGGCGGTGCGCCCCAGCAGCAGTGCCTCGCCCTGCGCGAAGCAGTTGGCGAGCAGCTTGGCATGGTGGCCAGGCAGGTTGCGCACCGGCTCGAGCGTGGTGATGAAATCCACCGGCACGATCTGCGAGCCCTGGTGGATCAACTGGAAATACGCATGCTGCCCGTTGGTGCCGGCCGTGCCCCAGACGATGGGGCCGGTGTCGGTATCGATGGCCGCGCCGTTGCGCTGGACCGATTTGCCGTTGCTCTCCATCTCCAACTGTTGCATGAAGTCGGTCAGCAGTTCCAGCGGCGCGCAGTAGGGCACGGTGCATGCGCTCGCCGCATCGAAGAAGCCGCGATACCAGACCGACAGCATCCCGAGAATGAGCGGGAGGTTCTCGCGCGGCGCGGCCGTCGCAAAGTGGCGGTCCATCGCACGCGCGCCGTCGAGCATCGCTTCAAACTGCTGCGGCCCGATCGCCAGCACGATCGACAGGCCCACCGCCGACCACAGCGAGAACCGCCCGCCAACCCAATCCCAGAACGTGAACATGTTGTCCGGGTCGATGCCGAACTGCACGACGGCCTCGCGGTTGGTGGAGACAGCGACGAAGTGGTGCTTGAGCTGGCTTTCCGCGACGCCGTGGTCGACAAACCACCGGCGCATGCTGTGCGCGTTGGCCATCGTTTCCAGCGTGGTGAACGTCTTGGAACAGACGATGGCGAGCGTGGTGTCGGGGTTCAGATGGTCGAGCGTTTCGGCCAGGTCCGTGCCGTCGACGTTGGAGACGAAATGCACGCGCACCTGCGGCACGGCAAGGTGGTCGAGCGCACGGCATACCATCCGCGGGCCGAGGTCCGATCCGCCGATGCCGATGTTCACCACGTCCGTGATGCGCCGTCCGGAATGGCCTGTCCATGCGCCGCTGTGCACACGGTTGGCAAAGTCGCGCATCTGCGCGCGCACGCGCAGCACTTCGGGCATGACGGGCTCGCCGTCGGCACGATAGTCGTCTTCAGCGCGGCCACGCAGGGCCACGTGCAAGACGGCGCGGTGCTCGGTGTTGTTGATGCGTTCGCCACGCAGCATGGCGTCGCGCAGGGTGAGCACGCCGGCTTCCTCAGCAAGTTGCAGCAGTTGGGAAAGCGTGTCGGGGGTGATGCGGTTTTTTGAGTAATCGACCGTCAGGCCAGCGGCCTCCAGCGTGAAGGCACGTACCCGTTCTTCGGCGTCCGGCGCGGCAAACCAGTCGCGCATATGTGTCGCGCGGATCGATTCTGCATGTTGCGTGAGGGACTGCCAGGCGGGTAGGGCTGTAGGCATACGGCGTGATGTGACGTGAGGTAGGGGCTGGAAAACGAGTGGGCAGTATAACGGTGCTGTATGACGCGTTTCTATCGGCGAACGTCCGACGCCAGCAAGGCGTTGAGCGCACGCCGTGCCGGTACGCAAAGCTCGCTTGCGTGCAGCCCGATGGGGCCCACACCCGCGTGGACAAGGTCATCGGCCGCACGACCATGCAGCCAGACGGCCGCAAGTGCAGCTTCGCGCGCGCCCATGCCTTGCGCAAGCAGTGCGCCGATCATGCCGGTCAGTACATCGCCCGTGCCGCCGGTGGCGAGCCCGCCGTTGCCGGTTGGGTTGATGGCCGGCGGGATGCCAGGCGCCGCGATGACTGTGCCCGAGCCTTTGAGCACGACCACCGCGCCCGTCCGATTGACAAGCGCCTTGGCGGCGGACAGCCGATCGTGCTGCACGGCGAGCGCATCGGTATGCAGCAGTCGCGCGGCTTCCAGCGGATGCGGCGTCAGCACCAACGGCACACCGCTGCCGGCCAGTTGCGTGAGACGCGCGAGCAGGGCGGGCGTTTTCGCAAAGAGGTTCAGTGCATCGGCGTCGAACACGGCGGGCGTGCGCACCGACAGCATGCGGTCCAGCAGATGCTCGAGCGCGGCTTCCGACTCCTTGCCGGTACCCATGCCGGGGCCCACGGCCAGCGCCTGCATGCCGCCCAGATCGAGTGCGCCCCAGGTGTGCAGCATCAATTCCGGTTGCGCGGGGTCGATGCGCGGTGCATCGGCGGCAAGCGAGACCACGTGCACCTTGCCCGCGCCCAGATAGAGCGCTCCGCGCGCCGACAGCAGCGGCGCTCCGACCATGCCTGCCGCACCGCCCACGATTGCCGCACTGCCATATGTGCCCTTGTGGCCGTTATGCCGCCGGCGCGGCACATGCGCAAGCCAGCGTGACGGCGTGTTGACAAAGGCGTCCGCTTCAATCACGCCGTCATAAGCCGCTTGCGCAGCCTGCAAGTCGGCCAGCGCGATGTCGCCGGTGGCGTCGCGGCCATCGCCGGTCAGCAACCCCGGTTTGACGGCGAGGAACGTGATGGTGGCGCGTGCCTGAATGACGGGCGAATCTGGGGCGGGCGGCTGGCCCGTATCGCCGTTCAGCCCCGAGGGAATGTCCAGCGCAAACACCGGCAAGCCGCTGGCGTTGATGGTGTCGACCAGTGCGGCATGCAACCCCGTCAGCGGCCGGGCGAGTCCGATACCAAAGAGGCCGTCGACGATGACGGAGGCAGCCGCCGGCACCGAAACGGCCGTGTGCAGAGGTTCAATGGGGACATTCGCGGCACAAGCCTCCGTCCAGGCGCGGCGCGCGTCATCAGGCAGCTTGGCCGGGTCTGCGGCAAGCCACACCGTGACGGCGCGCCCCGCCAGATGCAGCACCGTCGCCGCAACGAGCGCATCGCCACCGTTGTTGCCTGGGCCGGCAACGAGCAGGACATGCCCGTGTGGCGCGCGCGTCTGCAGCCAGTCGGCGGCGGCTTCGCCCGCCCTGGCCATCAAGGTGAAGGGTTCGAGGGTTCGGTACGCAGCTGCTTCCAGCGCGCGGATGCCCGCTGTGCCGAAGAGCAGGTCGGCGCCGTGGTGTGCGGCCAGTGCGCCGTCGATCAGGATTTCGCGCCAGCTAGGGTGTGAGGACATGGCAACTACGCTTTCAACAGTGCAGACATGACGATCTATTCTCTTACAATAGCCCGCGTTTCCGGTCCTTTCCCAGCCTGTTGCAATGTCCAAATCGCCGACCACCCCGAAAGCTGATCTGCCGCAATCCGCAGCCAATGAGGACGCAGGCAAGGGCGGGCCGATCGTGTCTTCGTCACACCTGGTGTCGGCGCGCAGCCCCGAGTTGTCGGAGTTCGAGTTCGCGCTCAACACCGCCTACAACGCCTACAACCGCTGGTGCGTGCGCTGCATGGCCGCCGCCGGCGTGCGCGACCTGACCTTCCTCGACGTGCTGGTGGTGCATCACGTCAACCACCGCGGCCGCGCCAAGCGCCTGGCCGACATCTGCTTCGTGCTGAACGTGGAAGACACCCACCTTGTCACGTATTCCCTCAAGAAACTGCAGGGGATGGACCTGGTGGAGGGCACGCGCAACGGCAAGGAAGTCACCTACACCACCACCGAAGCCGGCGAAAAGGCCTGCGCCCGCTACCGCGAGATCCGCGAGCAGTGCCTGACCAGCAATATTTCGCCCAGCGGCGAGGAAAATGCCGAAATTGGCGAACTGGCGCGCCTGCTGCGCGTGCTGACGGGTCTTTACGAGCAGGCGGCACGGTCCGCTACGTCGCTGTAAAACGGGCGTTTTTGACCCGTTCCGGCCGAGGCAGGCGCATTTCGGGCCGATTTGAGGGTCGGTAACAAGGACGGGGCAAGGTACAATGGCGGTTTCCCCGCGCACGCCGGGAACCTCCTCTTCCAGCTACTGCCTGCCTTGCCCACCATGGCGCATTTCTCGTGCTTTCCCGGCGCTCTCGCGCTGTCCGCCTTCCGTCAGCAACGCCTGCTTTCCACCCTCAAGCGCATCGATCCGGACATCGATGCCGTCAGTGCCCAATACCTGCATTTCGTGGCCGCCGACACGCCCCTGTCGGCCGATGAATCCGCCCGTGTGCAAGCGCTGCTGACCTACGGTTCGCCCGCGCCGGCCGATGTCGAGGGCGACCGTTTTGTGGTCATCCCGCGCTTCGGCACGATCTCGCCATGGGCCAGCAAGGCGACGGAAATCGCCCGCCACTGCGCACTGCTGCAAATCCATCGCATCGAGCGTGGCGTGGAATTCACCGTCACATGCAAGAAGGGCCTCATTCGCAGCCTGACCGGTGCTGCCAAGCACCTGGACGACGCCACCCGCGCCGCCGTCGCCGAGCATCTGCACGACCGCATGACCGAAACCGTCATCGACTCGCGCGAAGCCGGCTATGGCCTGTTCGACGTGCTGCCCGCCAAGGCACTGCGCTTTGTCGATATCGCCGGTGGCCAGGATGCTGGTCGTCGTGCCTTGGAAGCCGCCAACGTCGAGATGGGCCTCGCCCTGTCTGACGATGAAATCGACTACCTGGTCGACGCCTACCGCAAGCTCGAACGCAACCCGACCGACGTCGAGCTGATGATGTTTGCGCAGGCCAACAGCGAGCACTGCCGGCACAAGATCTTCAACGCAGACTGGACCATCGACGGCCAGACGCAAGACAAGTCGCTCTTCGCGATGATCCGCAACACGCACCAGTTGGCGCCGCAGGGCACGATCGTCGCGTATTCCGACAACGCCGCCGTGATGGAAGGCGGCATGGCCGAGCGCTGGTTTGCGCACGCTGGCACGGAAGGCGAGACAGGCGTGCCGCAATATGGCCGCCGCGAAGCCCTCACGCACACGCTGATGAAGGTGGAGACGCACAACCACCCGACGGCCATCTCGCCGTTCCCGGGTGCGTCGACCGGCGCCGGCGGTGAAATCCGAGACGAAGGCGCAACCGGCCGCGGCGCCAAGCCCAAGGCGGGCCTGACTGGCTTTACCGTGTCGAACCTGCTGCTGCCGGAAGCCGTGCAATCGTGGGAAAACGCGCGCGATACCGCCCAGCCGGTGGCGCACCGCAACCCGGATGAAGCTGTACCGGGCCCGGTCGGCAAGCCGGACCGCATCGCCTCGCCGCTGCAGATCATGATCGAAGGCCCGATCGGCGGCGCTGCGTTCAACAACGAATTTGGCCGGCCCAACCTCGGCGGCTACTTCCGCGTCTACGAGCAGAACGTCGGCGGCACTGTGCGCGGTTATCACAAACCGATCATGATCGCGGGCGGTATCGGCAATATCGACGCCGGTCATACGCACAAGCACGGCCTGCCGGCCGGTACGCTGCTGATCCAGCTGGGCGGCCCCGGCATGCGCATCGGCATGGGCGGCGGTGCTGCCAGCTCGATGGCTACCGGCACCAATACCGCCGACCTGGACTTCGATTCCGTCCAGCGCGGCAACCCCGAAATGCAGCGCCGCGCGCAGGAAGTCATCAACGCGTGCTGGGCGCTGGGCGAAGACAACCCGATCCTGTCGATCCACGACGTGGGCGCGGGCGGCATCTCCAACGCCTTCCCGGAAATCGTGGACGGCGCCGGAAAGGGCGCGCGCTTCGATCTGCGTCAGGTGCATCTGGAAGAGTCGGGCTTGAGCCCTGCAGAAATCTGGTGCAACGAATCGCAAGAGCGTTACACGCTCGCGATTGCCCCCGGCGATTTCCCGCGCTTCCAGGCCATGTGCGAGCGCGAGCGCGCCCCGTTCTCGGTGGTCGGCTTCGCCACGGATGAACAGCAACTGCAAGTGGTCGACAGCGACACCGCAGCCGACCTGCCCGAACACTTCCCGGTCAACATGCCGATGGACGTGCTGCTCGGCAAGCCGCCGCGCATGCACCGTGACGTGCGCCGCGTCGCGCAGGAACTGCCGGAAGTCGATGTCACCGGTCTGGACCTGGAAGTCGTCGCACGCGACGTGCTGCGTCACCCGACGGTGGCCAGCAAGTCGTTCCTCATCACCATTGGGGACCGCACCGTTGGCGGCTTGAACACGCGCGACCAGATGGTCGGCCCTTGGCAGGTGCCGGTGGCCGACGTGGCCGTCACCACGCTGGACTACAAGGGCTACGCCGGTGAAGCGATGACGATGGGCGAGCGCACGCCGCTGGCCGTCATCAACGCACCGGCTTCGGGCCGCATGGCTATCGGCGAGTCCATCACCAACATCGCCGCCGCCCCGATCGACTCCCTCACGCAACTGAAGCTGTCGGCCAACTGGATGGCCGCCTGCGGCGTGAATGGTGAAGACGCGCGCCTGTACGACACCGTCAAAGCGGTCGGCATGGAGCTGTGCCCGGCACTGGGCATCAGCATTCCGGTGGGCAAGGATTCGCTGTCGATGCGCACCAAGTGGGAAGACGAAGGCGCGGCGAATGAAGTGGTCGCGCCGGTCTCGCTCATCGTCTCGGCGTTTGCGCCCGTGACGGATGTGCGCAAGACGCTCACGCCGCAGCTCAAGCAGGTCGAATCGGCGAACGCGCCGGCCGACAGCACGCTGATCCTGATTGACCTGGGCCGCGGCAAGAACCGCATGGGCGGCAGCATCCTGGCGCAAGTCACGGAGCAGATCGGCAACAGCGTGCCGGACGTGGATGACGCCGAAGACCTCAAGCGCTTCTTCGCAGCCATCCAGCAACTGAATGCCAGCGGTTCGCTGCTGGCGTATCACGACCGCTCCGACGGCGGCCTGTGGGCGACCGTCTGCGAAATGGCTTTCGCCGGACACTGCGGCGTGTCGATCAACGTCGACATGCTCACGCTCGACGGTGCGCACGAATCCGACTACGGCGACGCCAAGAACTGGGCGCAGCAAGTCTCCGGCCGCCGCGCCGACCTGACGCTGCGCGCGCTGTTTGCCGAAGAACTCGGCGCCGTCATCCAGGTGCCGCTGGCCCAGCGCGACGCCGTCTTTGCGGTGCTGCGCGAGCACGGCCTGGCCGGTTGCAGCCACGTGATCGGCGCGCCCAACGCCAACGACCACATTGAAGTCTGGCGCGACGCCAAGAAGGTGTTCAGCGCGTCGCGTATCGAACTGCAACGCACCTGGACGGATGTCTCCTGGCGCATCGCCAGCCTGCGCGACAACCCCGAGTGCACGCAGAGCGAATACGACCGCATCCTCGACGCTGAAGACCCGGGCATCTCACCCAAGCTCACGTTCGACATTGCGGAAGACGTGGCCGCGCCGTTCATTGCCACGGGCGCCCGCCCGCGCATGGCGATCCTGCGCGAGCAGGGCGTGAACTCGCAGATCGAAATGGCTTACGCGATGGACAAGGCCGGCTTCGATACCTACGACGTGCACATGAGCGACCTGCTGGCCGGCCGCACGAACCTCGCCAGCTTCAAGGGCTTCGTCGCCTGCGGCGGTTTCAGCTACGGCGACGTGCTCGGCGCGGGCGAAGGCTGGGCGAAGACGATCCTCTTCAACAGCATGCTCGCCGAGCAGTTCGCGGCTTTCTTCAACCGCACCGATTCGATCGCGCTGGGCGTGTGCAACGGCTGCCAGATGATGGCGAACCTCGCCCCGATCATCCCGGGCGCCGGTGCATGGCCGAAGTTCACGCGCAACCAGTCGGAGCAGTACGAAGGGCGTCTGGTGACCGTGCAGGTCGAAGCATCGCCGTCGATCTTCTACGCGGGCATGGAAGGCAGCCGCATTCCCATCGTCGTTGCGCACGGCGAAGGCTATGCCGACTTCTCGCAGCAAGGCGACATCGACAAGGTGGCTGTTGGCCTGCGCTACGTCGACAACCGCGGCGAAGTCACGCAGACCTATCCGCTGAACCCGAACGGCTCGCCTAAGGGCATTGCCTCGGTGACGACGCACGACGGCCGCTTCACCGCACTGATGCCGCACCCGGAACGCGTGTTCCGCGCCGTGCAGATGAGCTGGCATCCGAAGGAGTGGGAAGCCGCCGGCGACGGCAGCAGCCCGTGGATGCGGATGTTCCGCAATGCGCGCAAGTGGATGGCGTAAGCAGTCCGCTCAGCAGCAAAATGAAGAACGCGCCGGGGCGACTCGGCGCGTTTTTTTTCGCCCTCCGTTGGGACGACGAGGCTGGACATCAACCCTTACCGATAGCCCGGGCAATATTTCCTAGGCAAATGTTATATTTCGCGCGCATGCGCCCCGGCCGATGAGCCGAAAATGCAGTCCCGCAGCCGGCGCGCCAGAGAACGACAAGAAAAAAAAACGGGTCACTCGCGCCACGGTCCAGCCTCTCAATGATCAGCGCCCGACCCATGGGACTACGCGACGAGGGGATCAACATGAACCGGGTCTATCGGCTGGTCTGGAGCCGCACCTTGCGTGCTCCGCAAGTGGTATCGGAACTGACAAAGGCATCGCGCGGGGGCGTTGACGCCAGCGGCGACACGACACATGCGCGTCGGCGCGCATCCATCATTTCGATTGGCGTATCACTCGGTCTGGCCGGCGCGGCACTCCCGAGCTGGGCCGCGACCTGCTCGTCGAGCACGATCACAGCCTGCAGCGCTGCTGGCGGCAATGGCATCCCGAACCGCAGCGGTAATGGCGGCAGCGGCAATGGCGGGGGCGGTGGTTCGTCGACGCTGGGCGGAGGCTCGGCCACCGTTCAGGTCCCGGGCGGGCCGACTTCCGGCGGGACGGGCGGCACCGGTGCCACGAACGACAGCGGGCAGGGCGGCCCGGGCGGCGCGCCCGCAGTCGTGCTCGCTGGCGATGCCGTGGTCAATGCAAACGCGCAGGGCGGGTCTGGCCAAGCGTTCGACGGATTCACTTTTGCAGGCGGCGCGGGCGGCGGCGGTGCGGGCGTGTATTCCACGGGCACCAGCGTCACAGTCAACGGCGGGATGACCGTGCAGGGGGGCGCGGGCGGAAATGGCGGTGCCGGCACATCGGGGCCGGCCTCCAACGGCGGTGGCGGCGGCGGTGGCGGTGCAGCGTTCGTCATAGTGACGCCAGCGGCCGACGTGAACAACCAAGGCACGCTGATCGGTGGCAACGGCGGCAACGGAGGTTCTGCCGGGAACCCGGGCGGCGGCGGTGGCGGCGGCGACGGGTTGCTGACCTTGGGCTCCGGTACCCAGGTGACCAACATTGGGTCGATCGTGGGCGGTGTAAGCGGTGCCAGTGGTGGCGGCGGCAGCACGGCCGGTGCCAGCGGCGCGGGCGTCAATCTGGCTGCCGGGTTCAACGTGCTTTCCAACGTTGGCACGATCACCGGCGGTGCGGGCAATGGCGGTGCCGCGGGCGTGGGTGTCATTACCAACGGTGACGTCATCGTCAATGGCGGCACCATTAGCGGCGGCCTGTACAGCGACGGTCTCACGCGGGCGGCTGCCATCCAGTTCAATGGGACGAACAACACGCTGCAACTGCTGACGGGGTCCAACATCATCGGCAACCTCGACGTGGCCGCGGGGGCGGCAGCAAAGATCACGGCGGGCAGTGCAGGCCTCTCGCTGTCCAACGACGTCACGCTGGGCGACGCCACGTCGCGTGTCACGCTCGATTCGACCACGACGAATCTCGTTGTTTCAGGCGTCATATCGGGCGCGGGCAGCGTGGGCGTCACCGGCAGTCGAACGATCACGCTGACGGGCGACAACACCTACACGGGCGCTACTACCATCACCACCGGCACGCTGCAGATCGGCAACGGTGCGACCACCGGCTCGGTGGCGGGCAATATCGTCAACAACGGCACGCTGGCTTTCAACCGCAGCGATGCAGTGACGTACGCAGGCACCATCAGCGGGTCGGGCAATGTGGTGCAAACGGGGGCTGGCACGTTGACCATCTCGGGCACGGCGGGCTATGCCGGCAGCACGACCATCAATGCGGGCACGCTCGCGTTGTCCGGCGCGGGCAGTATCGCCGCTTCGAGCGGTGTGGTGAACAACGGCACGTTCGATATTTCGGGGACGACCTCCGGCGCCACCATCAACGCATTGACCGGCACGGGCGCAGTTGCCCTGGGCAGCCGGACACTCACGCTGGCCAACGCAGCCGGCACGTTCAGCGGCGCGATTGGCGGTACGGGCGGCCTCACGGTCGCCAATGGCGCGCAAACGCTGTCGGGTGCGAACGGCTTTACCGGCGCGACGACGATCAACGCCGGCACACTGGCGTTGACCGGGGGCGGCAGCATTGCGGCCTCGAGCGGCGTGGTCAACAACGGCTCGTTCGATATTTCCGGGACGACCGCCGACGCCACCATCAACGCGTTGAGCGGCTCGGGCGCGGTCGCCCTGGGCAGCCGGACACTCACGCTGGCCAATGCAGGCGGCGCGTTTAGCGGCGCGATCGGCGGTACGGGTGGCCTCACGCTGAATGGCGGCACGCAAACACTGTCCGGCGTGAACACCTATAGCGGGGCAACGACCATCAACGCCGGCACGCTGGCGCTGTCGGGTGCCGGCCGCCTGGCTTCGGCTACGCGCGTCACGCTCACGGGGGCCAGTTCGTCACTCGATCTGTCTGCTGGCGGCAACCAGACGGTGGCGTATCTCTCCGGCGTAGCTGGTAGCCGCGTGGTGCTGAACGGCAGCGCGCTTACGCTGGCCGACGATTCCTCCCAAACCTTCAGCGGCAGCCTGAGCGGCAACGGCGCGTTGATCAAGCAGGGCACGGGCACGCTCACGCTCAACGGTGTCAGCAGCGGCTTCTCGGGGTCGACCACGGTAGCGGGCGGCACCCTGGCCGTTGGCGATGCAGCGAACGCCGGTGCTGTGCTTGGCGGCAATGTCCTGGTGAACGCGCTGGGCACCCTGCGCGGCCATGGCACGGTTTCCGGCGATGTGAGCAGCAGCGGGGTGGTCGCGCCGGGCGGCTCCATCGGAACGCTTTCCGTGGGCGGCAATTACACGCAAGGCTCGACGGGGATGCTCGCCATCGAAGTCAGCCCCACGGACGCAGCGCAACTGCGCGTGGGCGGTGCGGCAGCGCTCGGCGGCTCGCTGGCCATCGTGTTCGATCCAGGCACCTATACCGCCCGCCGCTATACCGTGCTGAGCGCAGCCAGTGGCGTGACGGGGCGCTTCGCAAACGTCAACACAGCAACGGCCGGAGCCAACCTCGGCACGTTACAGACATCGGTGGACTACGGAAGGAATGCGGTCGACGTGCTGCTTGCTGAAGCAACAGCGCCCGGCAACCCAGGCAGTCCGACCGTCGTGGCGCCGACAAAGACCACCATCTACACGGCGCAGGGCACGACAGCGCTGCTGCAGGCACAGGGCGCCAACGCGGCGCTGCTCGGTCGGGTGTCTGGGCCGCAGGATGCCCTGGCTGGTTCCAAAGATGTGTGGGTCACGGCCAGCGGCTCCAGCACGAAGGTGGGTGGGTCGGGCAATGCGCCGGGCTTCCTCACGCATGCCTATGGGTTCCTCGCGGGCGCGGAGGGCCGCGTGGGTGCCGCCACCGTTGGCGTAGCGGGCGGCTACACGCACACCACGCTCGGCGAAGACACCACCGGCGCATCGGGCACCATCGACACGTTGCGCGTGGCGCTTTACGGCGCGCAGCCGATGGGCGCCGTCGATCTATCGGCTACCGTGGGCTATGGGCTCGATTTCCTCTCGCAGAAGCGGCCGTTTGGCAGTGTGGGTACCGCTGAGGGCGACCATCTGGCGCACGAATTCACCGCCGCCACGCAGGCCAGCTTGCCCCTGGAGATGGGCGGCATCCGGCTCGCGCCACACGTCGGCATGCGTTATGCCTATGTGCGCGGCAGCGGCTTCGGCGAGAACGGCGCAAACGGCCAGAACCTGCAAGCCGGTCCGGACAGCGCGCGCAGTCTCCAGCCGTATGTGGGCGTCACGCTCGACAAGGCCTTCGGTGATGTGCGCCCGCTCAACGTGCAGCTTCGCGTGGGCTATGCGCACGAGCTGATGAACGCGGGGCGCGTCGTCCAGGTCCAGAGCCAGGACGCCACCGCGTTCACCGCCCCGGGCACCGATCTGCCGCGTTCGTTCCTGACGACCGGTGCCAGCGTCACGCTTCAGGCAACCAAGGCAACCACGGTGTCGTTGGGCGTGGATGCGACCCTCAACACGAGCCACGTGTCTACGCAGTCCGCGTATGTGCGGGTCAATCACAGGTTCTGACGGAATAGGGCGTGCCAATGCGCACGCTGGACAGAACGATGAACAACGCGCCGGGGCAACTCGGCGCTTTTTTTTCATGCTGAGCCACACGGGTCCGGCATGTTGACCTGCATCAATGGCAAGAACGGGGTTGCGCCTAGATTCCGTAGGGAGGGCGCTGTAGCTGCCAAAAGCCTACAGAGTGCGGGACGCATCCATGGAGACGCAAATGAACACGAGACACACACTCGCTTCCACGCTTGTCGTGGCGGGTCTAACGGTGGCGGCGCAGGGCATCCACGCCCAGACGCTGGAAAAGGTCGCTGCGGCAGGCAAGATCACGGTTGGTTACCGTGAAGCGGCGGTTCCGTTCAGCTACTTGCTGGCCCCGAACAAGGCGGTCGGATTTTCCGTCGACCTGACGCAAGCCATCGTCGACGATGTGCGCGCCCGGCTGAAGAAGCCGTCTCTGCAGGTCGAAGCGATTCCGGTGACCGGCACGAATCGGATCCCGCTGCTGGTGAACGGCACCTACGACCTCGAATGCGGATCGACCACCAACACCAGCGCGCGCGGCAAGGACGTGGCCTTCTCGATCAATTTCTTCTACGCGGGAACGCGCCTCTTGACCAAGCGCGATTCGGGCATCAAAAACTACCCGGACCTGGCCGGCAAGACCGTCGCGAGCACGGCAGGCAGCACGAACGAAAAGGTGCTCAAGAAGTTTGCCGTAGAACACAACATCGACGTCCAGATCATTTCCGGCAAGGACTACGCAGACGCGTTGAAGCTCGTCGAAACCGGCCGAGCGACGGCATTGGCGCTCGATGACGTGCTGCTGTACGGCCTGCGTGCCAATTCTGCAAATCCCGCTGCGCTGGAAGTCGTGGCGGAAACCCTGCAGGTCGAGCCGTACGCCTGCATGGTTCGCAAGGACGACCCCGCCTTCAAGCGGCTCGTGGATGCGACCATCACACGGCTCATGAAATCCGGCGAATTCACCGCGCTGTACAAGAAATGGTTCGAGTCGCCCATCCCGCCGGCCGGTGCAAACCTCGACATGCCGATGAGCGATGCACTGCGCGCCAACCTGAAAAAGCGTAGCGATAAGCCGGCGCAGTGACCTCGCTCACTATCGCCCGCTCGATGCCGTCTCCAGGTGCGTCGCCAACAGGTTTGCCATCCAGTTCATGAATACTTGCTCCCGAACCGGCAGATTCCGCCGGTTCGGGTACACCAGCGACACCGGCATCGGCGGGGGCCGGAAGTCGGGCATGACGTCGATGAGCGTGCCGTCCGCAATCGCCGACGACAGCCCCGCGTACACCGGCGCCTGGATCATCCCCAGCCCCGCGCGGCACGCAGCGTCGTAGCTCTCGGCTGAGCTGACGGTCACCGCGCCTTTCATCGGCCGGAATGCGGAGCGGCCGTCCACCGTGTATTCCCATCCAGGCGATTTCGTCCCCAGCGTCTGCACGTAGTGGACGATGCGATGGCGGTCGAGGTCGTCGAGCGTTCTCGGCATGCCATAGCGCGCGATGTAGGCGGGGCTCGCGCAGTTGACCTGATGCAGTTGACCGAGCGGGCGGGCGATCAGGCTGCTGTCGGTCAGCACGCCGATGCGCAATACGCAGTCGAAGCCTTCGCGTACAGGGTCAACGCGGCGGTCGGTGCTGGAGAGTTCGATTTCCAGCTCGGGATGCGCATCGAGCAGCGCGGGCAGGGCGGGGATGACGATGCGGCGCGCAACGCCCACCGGCATGTCGACACGCAGGCGGCCGCGCAGGGCTTGCGGGCTCTGGCGGAACATCGTTTGCAGCTCGTCCATGTCGGCCAGCAGATCCTGGCAGCGCTCATAGAACGTCTGGCCGTCCTGCGTAAGCTGCACCTTGCGGGTGGTCCGGTGCAGCAGGCGCGTGCCGAGCATCGTTTCCAGCTGCTGCACCGCCACCGAGGCGGCCGGTTTGGGAATGCTCAGCGCTTCTGCCGCACGCGTGAAGCTGGCAAGTTCGGCCACGCGCACAAAAATCTGCATGGCTTCTAGTCGGTTGGTAGACATGGCGGGTGGGTTGATTGTTATCTGTGAGCAAACACAGCGATAGGATAAGCGAGATTTATTCTTTATTTATCGCTCAATACCATGCTCTCACGGTGTTCAACACCCATCCCAAACCCAACCGGAGAGCAACCATGACGCAGACCCATACCCCCATCGCGATCATTACCGGCGGCAGCCGCGGCCTTGGCAAGAACATGGTGCAGAAGCTGGCCCAGCGCGGCACCGACGTGATCTTCACCTACCGCACTAACCGCGCTGAAGCCGATGCCCTCGTCGCCGAACTGGCAGCCCAGGGTCGCCGTGCCGCTGCCTTGCAGCTTGACACCGGCAAGATCGCCACGTTCCCCGCCTTTGCCGAGGCCGTGCACGGCGTGCTGACGCAGTGGAAGGCCGAGCGCTTCGATTACCTCGTCAACAACGCCGGCGTGGGCGTGCACGCCACGGTGGCCGAAACCACTGAAGCCCAGTTCGACGAACTGATGAATGTGCATTTCAAAGGCGTGTTCTTCCTCACGCAGATCCTGCTGCCGCTCATGGCTGACGGCGGGCGCATCGTCAATATCTCGTCGGGGCTGGCGCGTTTTGCGCTGCCGGGCTACGGCGCGTATGCGGCAATGAAGGGCGCGGTGGAGGTGCTGACGCGGTATCTGGCGAAGGAACTCGGCCCGCGCGGCATTGCCGTGAACGTGGTGGCGCCGGGCGCCATCGAGACGGACTTTGGTGGCGGTGCGGTGCGCGACAACGCCAGCCTCAATGCCATGGTGGCGGCCAATACGGCGCTGGGACGCGCTGGTGTGCCGGACGATATTGGCGGCGTGGTGGCCTCGCTGCTGTCGCCGGACAACCGGTGGATCAATGCGCAGCGTATTGAAGCTTCGGGCGGGATGTTCCTCTAAGCACGCCCGTCCCGGGGCATGGCGTTCAGAACGCCAACTGCCGAGCTCTGAGCGCCGTGCGAAGAGCTTCGCGTGTTGAGTTCCGAGGTGTGGGAACTTGGGGCTTGATGCTTGGGACAGCAGCGCATTCCCTGTTTCACCCCCTGCCGGGGCTGAAACAGGGAATGAACCACAGAAAACAACCAAAACCCAAACCGCTTACGCCACCGCCTTAGCCGCAGCCCGCCCCCGCAGCCACTCAAACGTCAGCAGCAGGCAAGTCGAAAACACGATCAAGATCGTCGCCAGCGCCGCAATCGTCGGCGAGATGTTCTCGCGAATGCCTGTGAACATCTGGCGTGGCAGCGTCACCTGATCGGCACCCGCCAGGAAGAGCGTCACCACCACCTCATCAAATGAGGTGGCAAACGCAAACAGCGCGCCGGAAATCACGCCCGGTGCGATCACGGGCAGGGTGATGCGGAAGAACGTCACGACCGGGTTGGCACCCAGCGAAAGGCTTGCCCGCACGAGGTTGTGATTGAAGCCCTGCAGCGTCGCCAGCACGGTCGTCACCACAAACGGCACGCCCAGCGCCGCATGCGCGAGGATCAGCCCGATATACGTATTCGCCAGGCCCAGCGGGGCAAAGAACAGATACATGCCAACGCCCACGACCACCACCGGCACGATCATCGGCGACACCAGCACCGCCATCAGCAGGCCCTTGCCACGGAAGTCGGCCTTGTTCAGCCCGATGGCGGCCAGCGTGCCCAGTACCGTTGCCACGATCGTGGCGGCAGGCGCGACGATGAAGCTGTTCTCGGCGGCCATGCGCCATTCGTCCGACGTGACGAGGTTCTGGTACCAGCGCAGCGAATAGCTCGGAATCGGGTACGAGAGGAACGTGCTCGACGAGAACGACAGCGGCACGATCACCAGTACCGGCAGCACGAGGTACAGCAGCGTCAGCACGGCCAGGCCGCGCAGCGCGAAGTACCAGATGCGTTCAATGAGCGAGGTGTGCGGGGCAAACATCGGTTTGGTGAGTTTCATGGTCGATGGGCTCCGTTCAACCAACGCGGACCTTGGGCCGCGTGAAGCGTCCATACACGGCATACAGCACCAGCGTCGCCAGCAACAGCAGCGCACCCAGCGCGCACGCCATGCCCCAGTTGATCGTGACGTTGGTGAAGTAGGCCACGTAGTAGCTGACCATCTGGTCGTTCGGTCCGCCGAGCAGTGCGGGGGTGATGTAGTAGCCCAGCGCGAGAATGAACACCAGCAGCGCGCCGGCGCCGATGCCCGGATACGTCTGCGGCACATACACGCGCCAGAACGCGGCAAACGGATGGCTGCCCAGCGACACTGCCGCGCGCTGGTACGTAGGCGGGATCGACTTCATCACGCTGTACAGCGGCAGGATCATGAACGGCAGCAGGATGTGCGTCATCGAGATGTACACGCCCACGCGGTTGAACAGCAGCGCCAGCGGCTCCTTGATGATGCCGAGGTCCATCAGGCCGTGGTTGATCAGGCCCTCGGTCTGCAGCAGCACGATCCACGCCGCCACGCGCACGAGGATGGACGTCCAGAACGGGATCAGCACCATCACCATGACGAGATTGGCGCGGCGCTCCGGCAGCGAGGCAATCCAGTACGAGAGCGGATAACCCAGCAGCAGCGCGAACAACGTCACCATCGCGCTGATGACGAAGGTGCGGATGAACACCGTCACGTAGATCTGCTCGTCGGGGTCGGTCGCTTCGATCTGGCCGAAGGCATCCTGCCGGTGGTCCAGCGCGGCCAGCAGATAGAACGGCGACGTGCGGCTGCTGTTCTTGGCGATGGCCTGCCAGTAGGTGACATCGCCCCAGCGCTCGTCGACTTCGAGGAGCTTGGCGCGGATCTGGCCGGGTGTCAGCGTCAATGCCTTGCCCTGATCATCGGCCAGCGGCATGGCGCGCGCGGTCTTTGCAACCAGCGAGCGGAAGCCCGGGATTTCGGTGTTGAGGCGGCGGGCCAGTGCGCCCATCGCTTCGCCTTCGCTCACGATGGTGAGGTCTGCGGCGAGGGCGGCGTAGGCGGCGTCGGCCGGCGGGCTCTTGCGGTCCCAGTTTTTCAGGGCGATGACTGTCTTGGGCAGCGCGTCGGCCACCTCGGGGTTTTGCACGGCGCGCGTGAGCAGGGCGCCGATCGGCACGACAAAGATCAGCAGCAGGAAGATGGCGAGCGGCGCCACCAGCGCCAGCGCCATCGCACGCCTGCGCGCCTCAGCGCTCTTCAATTCGCGTTTGAGTTTGGCCGTCGATTCCGGAACCGATTCAGCCGCGATCGTCATGGTGTTCAATGCTGCCTCGCCATCGCTACGGGAATTCGTCCGGCGGATGCCTTGCCAAACCTGCAAGGCATCCGCGCGGTCACTGCGTTACACCGCTATGCGGTTACTTCGACGCCCACGAGGCGAAGCGCTGTTCCAGCTCGTCGCCGTGGTCGGTCCAGAACTGCAGGTTCTGCAGCACGGCGTTCTTGGCGTTCTCCGGGGAGTTCGGCATGTTGGCCTGCGTCTTGGCGTCGAGCGCCTTGATCGCCGCCACGTTGGCCGGGCCGTACGCGATGTGCTTGGCGTATTCCTGCTGCGGCTTCTGCGACAGCGTGTAGGCGATGTACTGCTCGGCCAGCGCCTTGTTGGGCGTGCCCTTGGGGATGGCCCAGTAGTCCAGGTCGTAGATGCTGCCGTTCCAGACCACCTTCAGGTTCTTGCCTTCGCGCTGCGCGGCGTCGATGCGGCCGTTGAACGCGGTGGACATCACCACGTCACCCGCCACCAGGAACTGCGGCGGCTGTGCGCCGGCTTCCCACCACTGGATGTTCGGCTTGAGCTGATCGAGCTTCTTGAACGCGCGGTTCTGGCCGTCCTTGGTGGCGAGCACCTTGTAGACGTCCTTGACCGGCACGCCGTCGGCCATCAACGCGAATTCCAGGTTGCCGCGCGCACCCTTGCGCATGCCGCGCTTGCCCGGGAATTTCTTCACGTCCCAGAAATCGGCCCAGCCGGTCGGGGCAGTCTTGAGCTTGTCGGCGTTGTACGCCATCGCGGTCGACCACACGAAGAAGCCCACGCCGCAGGTGCTCGGCGACTCGGGGATCAGATCGCTCTTCTTGGCGATCTTGCTCCAGTCGAGCTTCTCGAACAGGCCTTCGTCACACCCGCGGCCGATGTCGCCCGATTCGACTTCCACTACGTCCCAGTTGACGTGCTTGGCTTCCACCATGGCCTTGATCTTGGCCTGCTCGCCGTTGTACTCGACCACGGTGACCTTGTTACCGGTCTGCGCCTCGAACGGCTTGTTGAAGGCGGCCTTCTGTGCGTCACCATTGGCGCCGCCGAAGTTCACAACGGTGATTTCCGCAGCGTGCGCGCCGAATGCAATGGCGAATGCGCCGGCAAGCACGGACAGACGCGTCTTTGTGATCTGTTTCATTCCTGGCTCCTCTTATTGGCGTGTGGGTACAACGTGTGGTCGAGGCATGCCGGCAGGGCTGCCCGCGTGCGTCATGCAAAAACGCGCAGATGTTCAGGTGCGAACTCAAGCTGGATCGGCGCGCCGGGCGCGAAGCCTTCAAGCGCACGCGTGCCCAGCGGCACCTTCACGAAACATTCAGGCTGATCGGGCAGGGCGCAGCGCATGCGCACGTGGTCGCCAAAGTAGACGAGGCCGCGCGTCTGGCCCACCAGCGCATTGCCGGCGGCGGAGGCGCCTTCGGCCAGGCGCATGCGCTCCGGGCGGATACAGCCGGTGGCGGCGGCCCCCACATTGGCGCCGGCGATATTGCGGCCCATGATGCGGGCGCCGTTGTTCAGTTGCAGTTCGCAGTAGTCGCCGTCGACACGGGTGACGGTGCCGCGCAGCGTGTTGCTGTCGCCGATGAAGTTGGCGACGAACTCGTTGCAGGGGCGTTCGTAGAGGCTGTCCACCGTGTCGAGCTGCTGCACGATGCCCTTGTCGAACACGGCCACGCGGTCGGACATGGTGAGCGCCTCGCCCTGGTCGTGCGTCACGTAGACGAAGGTCACGCCGAGCTTTTCGTGCAGCGACTTCAGCTCGTACTGCATGTGTTCGCGCAGTTGCTTGTCGAGCGCGCCGAGCGGCTCGTCCATCAGCACGAGCTTGGGCTCGAACACCAGCGCGCGGGCCAGGGCAATGCGCTGCTGCTGGCCGCCGGAGAGCTGGGCGGGGTAGCGCTTGGCAAAGCCTTCCATGCGGACCATCTGCAGGGCCTTGTGCACGCGGTCTGCACGCTCGCTGGCGGGGATCTTGCGCACCGTCAGCGGGTATTCCACGTTCTGCGCCACCGTCAGGTGCGGGAACAGCGCGTAGTTCTGGAACACCATGCCGATGTTGCGCTTGTGCGGCGGCACGTTGTTGAGCAGCGCACCTTCGAGGCGGATTTCGCCGCCGGTCGGGAATTCGAACCCGGCCAGCATCATCAGGCACGTGGTCTTGCCCGAGCCGGAGGGGCCGAGCAGGGTGAGGAACTCGCCCTGGTAGATGTCCAGGTCCAGGTGCTTGACCACGAGGGTCTCGCCGTCATACGTCTTGCGTACACCGCGAAAGCTGACGATCACGTCGTCGGTCTTCATTGCTGCTTCCTCCGTACCATGTCGGTCATCCAGCCTGAGCCCTGTCGGCTGCAGACTGCATTCGCTGGCTTGCGCTCATGCAGCCCGTTGTGCTGTTTCCCGATCCATCTGCCTCGGTCCACATGCTGTGTTGTGACGAATTGTTGATGGACTATAGCGGCTCATTGTTCTGCCAAGTGGACCCAATCCCGGTTATTTGATGGAGCCATTTTTGGCAGCCGCGCAGGCACGTCCCACGGGCGCGCGGGCCCGTGGCACCACAATAGGGAAAACCCCGGATGCCTTGCCCGAGCAAGCTCGGCGGTCGATCGTGTGGTGGTGCCGATGTGTCTGAGTTTAGGTCGTATGCCCGCCCACGCATTGGCAACGCGTACCCAGCATGAGCTGTGCTCGTCGTTGTTGCCGTACAGGTCGTACGGCATCTGCACCTTGATGCGCCCGTACTGATCGGTATGTATCGGGTGTCCTGCCGGGCCGACGACACGCGCTTGGATCGGGCCAGACATACGTGGCTTGTGCTGCGTGCGTGCGGGCCGGAATATTTCGTTGGTTGGCTGTACCTCGAATTCCACTTCGCAACGCCATTGCTGGCCGGTTCCCGTGGTTTCGCCGATGTCTTCAATGCGAAGCTTGGTGCCGAAGATGAGGTATTCACGGTTGGCTTCCTGTTCAAGAAAACCAACGAGGTGGAAGGTGCAGCCCGGCACCATTGCGCGCAAGTTACCCTTGCCTTTGCCGCGCAATCCATGCTGCCGGATTTCCTCCATCCGAATGCGAGCGATGAATCGGCCTTCGTCCCATGGGTCGCTGCCGGTTGCCGGCTGGCTGTGGTCGCCGGGGTATTCGTAGAGACTGTGCGTTGAGTGCGCAGTCTCGCGCGGGTCGCGGTCCCGAATGCTCAGGTCGGCACGAGGCTTGCCAAAGTCGTAGTCCGATGTACGCCACTCGCCCGAGACAAGCTGGTCAATGAGTTCGAATTCATGGGCATGTTCTTCGTCGATGCGGTTGGGTGTGGCCTGCCAGCGGATCGTGTGATATGCGGCGCTTGAGCAGGGCCCGAATGCGCTATTGCTATCGGTTAGCACAAGGCGTTGCCGCCCGCCGGAATGGGCCATGAACCAGGAAATTCCCCACTCTTGAGTGAGGCGCTGGAAGTAGGCGAAGTCCGTCTCGCCATACTGTTGCTGAAAGACCCTTTTCGGGTACCTCCGCACATCCAGGCGTTTTTCTACCGGGTAGATGTAATTTCCCAGCAACGCATCCAGAATCTGAACAACGTTCATTTCCTGGTAGATCTTGTAGTCTGAGCGCAGCGTTGCAAGCCATAACCAGGGCCGCAGTGTGAGGCGATAGGCGATATGTCGGCCTACCAGATAGGGGCCGCGCACCCGTGTGACGATCCCGGTGATCTCGCGTGTGCCTGCACCCGTGCCGCTTTGCAACCCGATGCCCGAGCCATCCAGTTCAATCCGGATCGTGACTTCGGTGCCCTCCAGGGTCTTTTTGTCAAGGTCGGCTGCGGGGCCATAGATTGCGTTACGTTCATCTGGCGTGCGCAGTTCCAGATCGTATTCGAACAGTTCGTTGAGGTTGTCCGTGCCGGATAGACTTGAAAACACCAAGGTGGGTTGCCCAAGAAGCATGGGCAATGCCGCGCCTGAAACGGAAATGGTCCGGCCAGAAAGCGGCAAATGATCTAGGCCGTCCATGAAGGGGCTCCTTTGGCAAGTAATCGACAAAATGAAATACGTGCAAACCTGCCAAAGGCTGCCAAAAGCGATGCTGCAAATACATGAGACGGTTCTGAAAGCCGTTTCTAATTTTCAAAATCAGAATTCAGAACAAGTGATAGTAAATCGAACGTCGAATGCGACATTGATGCGCTTGCCCCAAAAGAAAACGGGCACCCGAAGGTGCCCGTTTCTCTAGCGCGTTGAAAAGCAGCGGTTGGTTCAGCCCAGCAACAGCGCGTCGTCGTCCACCTTGGCACCGCGCGTTTCCTCGAATTTCTGCAGCAGGTGCGGCACGTCCAGGCCACGGCGTTCCTCGCCCTGCACGTCGAGGATCACGTTGCCCTGGTGCAGCATCACCGTGCGGTCGCCGTAGTCGAGCGCCTGGCGCATGGAGTGCGTCACCATCATCGTCGTCAGCTTGCTCTCCGAGACGATCTTGGCGGTCAGCTCCAGCACGAAGGCGGCCGTTTTCGGGTCGAGCGCGGCGGTGTGCTCATCCAGCAGCAGGATGCGCGACGGCTGCAGCGAGGCCATCAGCAGGCTCACGGCCTGGCGCTGCCCGCCGGAGAGCAGGCCGATGCGATCGGTCAGGCGGTTTTCCAGGCCTAGGTCGAGCCGGCGCAGTTGCTCGCGGAAGATCTCGCGCCACTTGCGGTTGGTCGCGAACTTGAAACCGCGACGCTGCCCGCGGCACATGGCCAGCGACATGTTCTCTTCGATGGTCAGGTTTTCGCAGGTGCCGGCCATCGGGTCCTGGAACACGCGGGCGACCTTGTCGGCGCGTTGCCACGCGGTCTTGCGCGTGACGTCTTCACCGTCGATGGTGATGCGGCCCGAGTCGACCAGCTGGTCGCCGCTGATGGAGTTCAGGAACGTCGATTTGCCGGCCCCGTTCGAGCCGATCACGGACACGAACTGGCCCGACGGGATCTCCAGCGACAGGCCGCGCAGCGCGCGCGTCTCAATCGGCGTGCCCGGGTTGAAGGTGAGGGTGAGTCCTTGTGCGCTCAGCATGTCAGTTCCCCTTGGTACCGTTCTTGGCGAGCTTGCCGAACACCTTGCGGCGCACACCGGGAAGCACGAGCGCGATCACCACCAGCGCGGCGGTCACCATGTTCAGATCCTGCGCCTGCAGGCCGATGAAATCGCTGTTGAGCGCCAGGGCGATGAAGAAGCGATACAGGATCGCGCCCACCACCACGGCCAGCGTGGTCAGCACCAGGCGGCGTGCCGGCAGCACGGTCTCGCCGATGATGACGGCAGCCAGGCCGATGACGATGGTGCCGATACCCATCGACACGTCGGCGCCGCCCTGCGTTTGCGCGTAGAGCGCACCAGCAAGCGCCACCAGTGCGTTGGACAGCGCCATGCCGGCCAACGTGGCCGCGCCGGTGGCGACGCCCTGCGCGCGTGCCATGCGCGGGTTGGCACCGGTCGCGCGCAGCGACAGGCCGATCTGCGTCGAGAAGAACCAGTCCACCAGCAGCTTGACGACGACCACGACAACACCCAGCAGTACGGGTCGGAACACGTAGTCGGGCATCCACTCCGGCTGCAGCAGCGAGAAGATCGTCGGCTCCGAGATGAGCGGCACGTTCGGCTTACCCATGATGCGCAGGTTGACCGAGTACAGCGCGATCATCATCAGGATGCTGGCGAGCAGGTCCATGATTTTCAGGCGCACGTTGAGCCAGCCCGTAATGAAGCCGGCAACTGCGCCGGCCAGCGTGCCACCCAGCGTCGACATGAACGGATCGTGTCCGCCAGCGATGAGCGTGGCCGCCACAGCGCCGCCCATCGGGAAGCTGCCGTCGACAGTGAGGTCAGGGAAGTTGAGGATGCGGAAGGAGATCAGCACCCCGAGCGCCACGAGGCTGAAGATCAGACCGATCTCCAGGGCGCCGAGCAATGAAAACAGTGACATGACAGAGTAGGGCACGGTGATTGGGCACCGGCCTGTGTGCAATGAACGGGGACGCTTGTGGGTAGGAGCGTAAGCGCCCGGCCATTATGCGGCGGATAGCCGCGTTGGGGCTCGGGCAGGCAGACCCGCGCCGGGCCGGCTCCGTCGGGCGGAGGCCGGCCCGGCGCCTTGCGAGTTACTTGATGACTTCCTTGGCGTCCTTCAGCAGGTCCGCCGACAGGGTGGCGCCTTGCTTCTTGGCTGCGCCTTCGTTCACGAACAGCTCCAGGTCGGAGCTGCCGGCCGACGCAATCGCGCCCGGCTTCTCACCCTTCAGGATGCGGGCGACGACCTTGCCGGTCTGCTGGCCCAGCTTGTAGTAGTTGATGCCCAGTGCAGCGATGGCGCCACGCTTGACGCTGTCGGTATCGCCGGCCACCAGCGGGATCTTCGCTTCGTTGGCCACCTTCACCAGCGATTCGTACGCCGACACCACGTTGTTGTCGGTGTTCGTGTAGATCACGTCGACCTTGCCGATCAGGTTCTTGGCGGCCGGCGCGATATCCACGGTACGCGGAGCTGCCGACTCGACGAGCGTCATGCCTTGCGCCGACAGCAGCTTCTTCAGCTCGGTGACGACCACGACCGAGTTGGCTTCGCCCGGGTTGTAGACCATGCCCACGCGCTTGGCATTGGGCACCACACGCTTGATCAGGGCGATCTGCTTGTCCAGCGGCAGCTTGTCAGACACGCCGGTCACGTTGGTGCCGGTCGGCGCCCAGCTCTTGACCAGTTGTGCGGCAACCGGATCGGTCACGCCCGAATACACGACGGGGATCGACTTGGTGGCAGCCACAACGGCCTGCGCCGACGGGGTAGCGATGGCGACGATGGCGTCCGGCTTGTCGCCGATGAACTTGCGGGCAATCTGCGCGGCGGTGGCCGTGCTGCCTTGTGCGCTCTGGTATTCCCACTTCAGGTTCTTGCCTGCGTCAAAGCCTTCGGCCTTGAGTTGTTCCTTGGCGCCATCGCGGATGGCGTCGAGCGCCGGGTGCTCAACGATGGCCAGCACTTCGACCGACTTGGTGGCCTGGGCCAGTGCCGGTGCGGCTTGCAGCAGTGCCATCGGAATGGCGGCAAGCGCGGCAATGCGGAAGGCGTGCTTGAACGTGGACATAAGGATCTCCTGTTTCCTTTTGGGTGGTTTCGCTCTGGCGGCGGGCGGGATATGCCCGTGCCGGCGTGGTTGGTTTTGTAAGACTGTCTTGATTCTTGAGCGCACCGAAGCAGTGCAATGCCGGCGCGCGTGGGCGCACATTATCGGCCAAATCGCAATGCTTTTCAGCAAACACTTCAAAAGAAAACCTGGGGCAGGGAGGGGATTCCGATTGCGTGCGATGCAACGTCGCCATCAAATCAAAAAGGGGCACGCGGCCCCTTTTTTCACTGCCCCAACGGGCTGCTCTGCTTACTGGATCTTCGCTTTTTCGCGCAGGTCTTTCAGCATCGCCTGGAACTTGCTGCGTTGCCAGTTCTGGTCGCCCATCATCATCTCGAGCAGTTGCGGCTTGACCTCTTCGTACGACGGGATCTTGGCGTCGCGCGTGTCGTCCAGGCGGATCACGTGCCAGCCGAATTGCGTCTTGACCGGCGTCTGGGTGATCTGCCCCTTCTTCAGGCCGGTGAGAGCGGCCGAGAATTCCGGCACGTAGGTGCCCGGGTTCGCCCAGTCCAGATCGCCGCCGTTGGCGCCCGATCCCTTGTCCTTCGATTGCGCCTTGGCGATGTCTTCAAACTTGGCGCCGGCCTTGAGCTTGGCGATGATGGCCTTCGCGTCGGCTTCCTTGTCCACCAGGATGTGGTGGGCGTGGTATTCCTTGCCGTTGCCGAACTGCGCCTTGATCTTGTCGTACTGCTTGTGCAGTTCGTCTTCGGTGGCAGGGCTGTTCTTGACGTAGTCTTCGAACTCGGCGGCCACGAGCACATTCAGGCGCGCAGCAGCGAGTTGTTCCTGAATGTCGTCACGCTCCAGCAGACCGCGTTTGGCCGCGTCCTGCTCGATCAGTTCACGGTCGACCAGCATGTCGCGGGCCCTGGCGCGCAGCTCGGGCGATTCGGGCTGGCCCGACTTCTTGATCAGCGCGTCCACCTTGGCGCTCGGGATGGCTTTGCCGTTGACCACCGCGGCGTTTTGCGCCATCGCGGGAGCAACGGTCGCAGCAAGGGCAGCAGCCAGCAGGCTGGCAGTGAGGCTGGAAATCTTCATGGGATTGCGTTCGAGGGAAGGACGAGTGAGCGTGGAATGCGCTTACGTGTTTTCTTCGGGAGTGACCGCGCGGATCGCCAGCGCATGGATTGCCGCCGGCCACAGCGTGTGCAGCGCATCATACACCATGCGATGACGGGCCAAACGGTTCTTGCCTGCAAAGGCCGCGCTGACGATTTCGACGTTGTAATGCCCGCCGCCGGAGGCTGCGCCGGCGTGCCCGGCGTGCTTGGCGCTGTCGTCTTCAACGACCAGTTGGACAGGCTGGAAGGCCTCCCGCAGGAGGCGTTCAATTTCTTGCGGATCTGCGGCCATCAGCGGTCGTCTCCGATGTTGGCATCGTTGGCCGCGTTGGCCGGGCGCTCCTGCATGTGGCGCGCCAGCCAGACACTCTGCGCAAGGATGAATACCACCATCAGGCCCATCGATCCGAACAGCTTGAAGTTGACCCACACGTCGGTGTCGAAGTTGTAGGCCACATAAAGGTTCAGGCAGCCCATGACCAGGAAGAACAGCGCCCACACCAGGTTCAGGCGCCCCCACATCGTTTCGGGCAGCGATACCTGCTGCTCCATCATGGCGCGGATGAGGTTCTTGCGAACGACCACCACGCTGCCCAACAGCACAACGCCAAACAGCCAATAGAGCACCGTCGGCTTCCACTTGATGAAGGTTTCGTTGTGGAAGATAAGCGTTGCGCCGCCAAACACCCCGATGATGAGCAGCGACAGCCACTGCATGGCGTCGACCTTGCGGTGCTTGAACCACACCCAGGCGATCTGCAGCACGGTGGCGACCATCGCGACGGTGGTCGCCACATAAATACCGGCGACCTTGAAGGCAGCAAAGAACAGGATGACCGGGAACAGATCGAACAGGAATTTCATGCGGGAACGCGCTTGTGCGGGCCTATACGGACGATGAGTAGGGAAAGATCAATCGCCGAATTTTAGCGCAGCCGAGTTGATGCAATACCGCAGGCCAGTGGGCGCGGGGCCATCCTCGAACACGTGGCCGAGGTGCGCGCCACAATTCTTGCACTGCACTTCGATGCGCAGCATGCCGTGCGAGCGGTCCGTCTTCTCGTCGATCACCTCGCCGTTGATGGGCTGGAAATAGCTCGGCCAGCCGCAGCCCGCATCGAACTTGGTCGACGATTCAAACAGCGGCGTGCCGCAGCAGACGCAGTTGTAGACGCCGCGATCCCAGTGGTCCCAGTACTTGCCGGTGAAGGGGCGCTCAGTGGCCGCTTCCCGGGTGACACGGTATTCGATGTCGGAGAGTTGGTCGCGCCATTCGGCGTCGGATTTCTTGACGGTCATGGTGATGAGACTCCTTGTTGGATTCGGCAACCGCGGGATGGAGCGATCGAGCGGCTGACGTTGTTTTGTCGTGCGGCAGCGGCAATCCTGACAGGCGCGGATTAGAGCACGGCGTCAGTTCCGGTGCATCACGCGCCCCGCATGTCGGCATGCCGGCTCACGACGAGCAGCTCACTTCCAATGACGATGCCCAGTCCGGCGCGGGCTGCGCGTAGTGCTCGAAGCCGGGGTGGTCGTCAAACGGGCGGGCCAGCACGGCGCGCAGGTTTTCGACTTCGGAGAAATCCTTTTCCTTGGCGCGGCGGATGGCGATTTCAGCCAGGTGGTTACGCAGCACGTATTTCGGGTTGACGCGCTGCATGGCGGCTGCGCGTTCGTCGTCGGATTGCGGTTCGGCCTGCAAGCGCTGCCGATAAGCGGCAAGCCATACGTCTGCGGCTGCACGGTCGAAGAAGAAATCGCGCACGGTGCGCGCTTCTGCCGCAGCCGGCGTGTCGTCGCGGCGTACGTCGGCGAGGTGGCGGAAGAACAACGTGTAATCGGCACGCTGGTTGTGCAGGAGCTTGAACAGATCGCCGAAGAGCGCCTCGTCTGCGTCCTGTGCGGTGGAGAGGCCGAGCTTGGCGCGATAACGTGCGTAGAACGCCGCGCCGTAGACGTCGCGGTAGGTCAGTAATACGTTTTGCGCGGCATCGATGGCGGGTTGAGCCTGCGCTTCGTCGCTCAAATTGACGAAAACGTCGGGATCTTCGCCGAACAACGGCAGCAACGCCTGCGCGAGGCAGAACAGGTTCCAGTAGCCGATCTGCGGCTGCTGCGCATAGGCGTAACGGCCGCCGGTGTCCGAGTGGTTGCAGATGTGGTTGGCGTCAAAGCCGTCCAGGAAGCCGAACGGGCCGTAGTCGAGCGTGAGGCCAAGAATCGACATGTTGTCTGTGTTCATCACGCCGTGGCAGAAGCCAACGGCTTGCCAGTCGGCCATCAGTTCAGCGGTGCGGCGGGCGAGTTCGCGCAGCAGCGCGAGATACGGTTGCGGCTCACTGCGGCTGGCGGGGTAGAAGCGGTCGATGACGTAATCGGCGAGTGCACGAAGCTGGGGCAGCTGTTCGCTGGCCGCAAAGTGTTCGAAATGACCGAAGCGCACGAACGACGGCGCGAGGCGCGTAACGACGGCAGCGGTTTCGATCTCTTCGCGGCGCACGGGGGCGTCAGCGCCGGTCACGCACAGGGCGCGCGTGGTCGGAATGCCGAGGCCTGCCATGGCTTCCGAGCAGAGGAATTCCCGAATGGACGATCGCAGCACGGCGCGCCCGTCGCCCATGCGCGAATACGGCGTACGGCCGGCACCTTTGAGCTGGACTTCGTAGGGGCCGTCGGCGGTCTGGAATTCCGCCAGCAGCAGCGCACGGCCATCGCCCAACTGGCCTGCCCACACGCCGAACTGGTGGCCTGAGTAGACAGTGGCGAGCGGGTCGCTCCAGGTGGCGACGGCGTTACCGGTGAATACGGCCAGCCCCGCAGCGGTGTCGAGTTCGGCGCGCGTGATGCCGAGCGACGCTGCGGCATCTGGCGAGAACCCGACCAGATACGGTTCGCCAATCGCTCCCAAAGGCATGGGCATCGGGGGCAGGCGTGTAAGAAAGCGTTCGCCCAGTGCCGAGAAACCGGGGGCTGCTGCGGGGCGGCCAGGCCAGTCGAAGGGGCTCGCAAGGGAATCGTCAGGCAAGGCGGCGGGGGAGGCAGTCATGGGATGGGAGCGCCGGGCAGGGGGCGGATAACACAGGAAACGGCGCAAAAACAGTGCCGAATCCTCAAAGGTTGTGCGCTTTGCAGCGCAGCAAAATGCGCTCTGCGTAGGGGAAAACGCCATGTTGAGACGCAGCAACGCTATCGCGTATTGTACTTGCGAGTAAAAAAAGCTGCAGCCTGCGAACCCTTGCACCACAACGATTCGCAGGATTTTTCAGATGGCCGGGTAAACATGGGGGCCGATGTGGCAGCGCACAACAATATCCCGTTGACGTGCTTGGCGATCACGGGAACAATCGGCCAAAAAATAGAACGGTTGTTCAGTTTTTTCTAGGAGACACCATGGCCCTGATGGGACAAATGATGAGCGCTCCGTTGCTCATCTCGACCATCATCGAACATGCAGCGCGCAATTCCGGTTCGACTGAAGTCGTGTCGCGCCGTGTCGAGGGCGATATCCATCGCACCACGTACCGGCACGTGCGAGACCGTTCCAAGCAACTGGCGAATGCGCTGGCCGCACTGGGCGTGCAGCCCGGCGAACGCGTCGGTACGCTGGCCTGGAACGGCTATCGCCATCTCGAAATCTATTACGGCGTCTCCGGTTCGGGCTCGGTGTGCCACACCATCAACCCGCGGCTGTTTCCTGACCAGATCGCCTACATCGTCAATCACGCAGACGATCAGTACGTCTTCTTCGACCTGACGTTCGTGCCGCTCATCGAGGGCATCGCCCCGCACTGCCCGAACGTGAAGGGCTGGGTGGCGATGACCGATCGCGCGCACATGCCCACTTCCAGCGTGCCGATGCTCTGCTACGAAGAGCTGCTGGACGCGCAGAGCGCCGACTACACCTGGCCGCAGTTCGACGAGAACACCGCAGCAGGCCTGTGCTACACGTCGGGCACTACGGGCAACCCGAAGGGCGCGCTGTACTCGCATCGATCCACAGTGCTGCATTCGTATGCGTCTGCATTGCCCGATGCGCTCGGGTGCTCGGCGCAGGACGTGATTCTGCCGGTGGTGCCGATGTTCCACGTCAACGCGTGGGGGCTGCCGTATTCGGTGCCGCTGGTGGGCGCCAAGCTCGTCTTCCCGGGGCCGAAACTGGATGGCGCTTCGCTGTTCGAACTGTTCGAGCAGGAGAAGGTCACGTTCTCCGCCGGCGTGCCGACGGTATGGCTGGGCCTGCTGCAACACGTGCAGGCCAACAAGCTGAAATTCTCGACGTTCCGCAAGACCGTGATTGGCGGCTCGGCTGCGCCGCCGGCCATGATCCGTACGCTCAAAGAACTGGACGTCGAAGTCATCCACGCGTGGGGCATGACGGAAATGTCCCCGCTGGGCACCACGTGCAAGCTGATGGGCAAGCATGCCGACCTGCCGGACGAGGCCAAGCAGCATGTGCTCGAACGTCAGGGTCGCGCCATCTACGGCGTCGAGATGAAGATCGTCGATGCCGAGGGCCACGAACTGCCGTGGGACGGCAAGGCTTTCGGCGACCTCTACGTGCGCGGGCCTTGGACCATTCAGAGCTATTACCGCAACGAGGTGTCGCCGCTGGTTGATGGCTGGTTCCCGACGGGGGACGTGGCCAATATCGATGCCGATGGCTACATGCAGATCACAGATCGGAGCAAGGACGTGATCAAGTCGGGCGGTGAGTGGATTTCGTCCATCGATGTGGAAAACGTGGCCGCTGCGCACCCCGGCGTGCACATGGCCGCATGCATCTCGTGCCACCACCCGAAGTGGGACGAGCGCCCGTTGCTGGTGGTGATGAAGAAGCCAGGTGTGGAACTCACGCGTGAGGAGATGCTCAAGTTCTTCGAAGGCAAGGTTGCCAAATGGTGGATTCCGGATGACGTGGTGTTTGTCACCGAAATTCCGCTCACGGCCACCGGCAAGATGCAGAAGCTGAAGCTGCGCGAGCAGTTCAAGGATTATCAGTTCCCCGCTGTACAGGCTTAGCTACATATAGAAACCGCCGCCCGTGCACGGGGTCACCCCGGCACGAGGACGGCGGACGTAAGACAACCGGATCAGGGCCGGCCGCCGCGCGACGGACACGTCGACGCAGCGGGATGAAGCCCGGGCGCGTTGCAACCTGGAGACGCAAGCAGCCGCACGCCCACCAGAGGCATGCGGAGAGTGACTCGCCGGCGGCTCCACCACATGAAGGAGACACGCATGACGAAGTTCCGTCCGTTGGTTGTGGCTGTTGCATGTGTTGCGGCAATCGGTGGGGCAGCTCTGCCCACTGCAGCGTCCGCCGCCGAAACCGTGAAGATCGCCTGGATCGATCCGTTGTCCGGCCTGATGGGCGCGCTGGGTCAGAACCAGTTGCGCAGCTGGCAGTACATTGCCGATCTCGCCACGCAGAAGAACTGGGCCGGCGACGGCACGAAGTTCGAAGTGGTGGGCTTCGACAACAAGCTCTCGCCGCAGGAAAGCCTGACGGCGCTCAAGCAGGTGGCTGATCAGGGCATCCACTACATCGTGCAGGGCAACGGCTCGAGCGTGGGCATGGCGCTGGAAGACGCCGTGGCCAAGTACAACGAGCGTAATCCGGGTAAGGAAATCGTCTACCTGAACTACGCTGCGGTGGATCCGGACATGACGAACAGCAAGTGCAATTACTGGCACTTCCGCCTGGACGCCAACTCCGACATGAAGATGGAAGCGCTGACCAGCTTCCTGGCGAAAGATCCGAAGGTCAAGAAGGTCTACCTGATCAACCAGAACTATTCGTTCGGCCATCAGGTCGCGCGTGCGGCCAAGGAATACCTCAAGCGCAAGCGTCCAGACATCGAGATCGTGGGTGAAGACCTGCACCCGCTGGCGCAGGTGAAGGACTTCTCGCCGTACGTCTCGAAGATCAAGTCGTCGGGTGCCGACACCGTCATCACCGGCAACTGGGGCAGCGACCTGGCACTGCTCATCAAAGCCGGCAAGGATGCAGGCCTGAACGCGAACTTCTATACGTACTACGCCTCGACCACGGGCGTTCCGACAGCGATGGGCTCCGCAGGGGCAGATCATGTGAAATACGTGGGCTACTGGAACGTCAACAACGACGGCTACAAGGGCGCCGATATCGTCGAGGGCTACAAGAAGAAGTACAACGACGATTACTACCTCATGGCGTCGTACACCGGCATCGCCATGCTGGCCAAGGCCATCAAGCAGACGAAGTCGGCCGAGCCTGCCAAGGTGGCCAAGGCCTTCGAAGGCATGAAGGTCGACAGCCTGAACGGCACTTTCGAGATGCGCGCGTCTGACCACCAGGGCCAGCAGCCGCTCTACATCGCCACCTGGGAAAAAACCAACGGCAAGAACGTCAAGTTCGACCAGGAAAACACCGGCTACGGCTGGAAGACCGATGCGGTGCTCGACCAGTACGTCGCGTCGCAGCCGACTTCCTGCCAGATGAAGCGTCCACAGTAAGGCGGCGGGTGGTGTGCCGAAGGGCCGTCCGATGCTATCGTGCGGCGATGTTTTAAACGGAGTCCATGGGCCAGCGCATTGATGCGCTCGCCCGTGCTCCGCCGAATCTGCTGGAAGGGCTGCAGCGTGGAATTTCTAGTCATCAATCTCTTGAACGGCATCAGCTACGGGCTGCTGCTGTTCATGTTGTCTTCGGGCCTGACGCTGATCTTCAGCATGATGGGCGTGCTCAATTTTGCACACGCCAGCTTCTACATGCTGGGCGCGTATTTCGCCTATGTCGTCAGCGGCTATCTGGGCTTCTGGACCGCGTTGATCGTGGCGCCGCTGCTGGTGGGCGCGCTGGGCGCAGTTGTCGAGCGCTTCGGCCTGCGCACGGTGCACCGCTATGGCCACGTGGCCGAACTGCTGTTTACCTTCGGACTGGCCTATCTGATTGAAGAAGGCGTGAAGCTGGTGTGGGGCCTGCCCGCCGTGCCGTACCGCGTGCCGGACGCGCTGGATGGCCCGTTGTTCACGCTGTTCACCTCGTCGTTTCCCAAGTACCGCGCCTTCATGATGCTGGTGTCGTTACTGATGCTGGTTGGCATTTTTCTGCTGCTCACGCGCACGCGTATCGGGCTCGTCATTCAAGCTGCGCTCACGCATCCGGACATGGTGGAAGCGCTGGGTCACAACGTACCGCGCGTGTTCATGCTGGTGTTCGGCGGCGGCTGTGCGCTGGCCGGGTTGGCGGGCGTGATTGGCGGCAACGCGTTCGTGACCGAACCATCGATGGCGGCAGCGGTCGGCTCCATCGTCTTCGTGGTGGCGGTCGTGGGCGGCATGGGGTCTCTTGTGGGCGCGTTCGTTGCGTCGCTGCTGATCGGTTGCATCCAGACCTTTGCCGTCACGCTTGATATTTCGGTGACCAGCGTGCTCGGGAAGATCGGTGTCACGCTCAACCCCGACGTGCCGCTCATCTCGGTCTGGAACCTGACGATTGCGCAAGTCGCACCGGTGCTGCCGTATCTGCTGCTGGTGCTGATGCTGATCTTCCGCCCGCGTGGGCTGATGGGTACGCGGGAGAGCTAAATGGAACGCACCATGCACCAACAAGCGCAACAACAAGCCGCGCTGCCGGCCAACGATCGAGCGCGGACGATGAAGTTCAAGCCTGTCAATCTTGCCCGCTGGATGCTCTGGGCCACCACTGCGCTGGTGATGATCGTGCTGCCGCTCATCTGGCCGCAGGGTTTTGCCATCACGCTGCTTTCGCAGATGGGCATCATGATCATCTTCGCGCTGTCGTACAACATGCTGCTGGGGCAGTCCGGCATGCTGTCGTTCGGGCACGCGGTGTATGCCGGCCTGGGCGCCTTCATGGCCGTGCACCTGCTCAACAAGATCGGCGCCGTGCAGGCGCTGGGCATCGGCGGGCCGCTCGCCGTTGCGCTGTTGCCGATTGCCGGCGGCCTGGGCGGTGCGCTATTCGGCGTGATCTTCGGCTACGTCACCACCAAGAAGTCCGGCACGACGTTCGCCATGATCACGCTGGGTATCGGCGAGATGGTGTTTGCCAGCGCGTTGATGTTTCCGGACTTCTTTGGTGGCGAGGGCGGTGTCTCCACGAACCGCAGCATTGGCGATGCCCTGGCCGGCATCACCTTCGGCCCGGCACGCCAGGTGTATTACCTGATCGCCGCGTGGTGCCTGATTTCAATGGCGCTGATGTACGCCTGGACGCAGACGCCGCTGGGCCGCATCGCCAACGCGGTGCGCGACAACCCTGAGCGCGTGGAGTTCATCGGCTACAACACGCAGCGCGTGCGCTTCCTGGTAGTAATTCTGTCGGCGTTCTTCGCTGGCATTGCCGGCGCGCTGTCGTGCATCAACTTTGAGATCGTGACGGCCGAGAACGTGTCGGCAGTGCGCTCGGGCTCCGTGCTGCTGGCGGCGTTCATTGGCGGCATGGGCAGCTTCTTCGGGCCGATCATCGGCGCGGTGCTCACGGTGTTCTTCACCGTGGCGCTGTCGGGCATCACCAAGGCGTGGCTGCTGTACCTGGGGTTGTTCTTTGTGCTGATGGTCATGTACGCGCCGGGCGGCATCGCCAGCCTTTTGGTCATACATCTGCCGATCCTGCGACGCGGCAAGCTGAAGACGCTCCTGCCAGCTTACGGTTTGGCGATTGTGCCGGCGGTCATCCTGCTGGTCGCGTTGATTTCCACCGTGGAAATGATCTACGCCGTGCAGGACGACGCCTCGGGTGGCGTGGCCACGCTGTTCGGCCTGTCTGTCGAACCGAATACCCTCAAGCCATGGATTGTCACCGCCGTGCTGTGGCTGGTGGGCGCCTTCGGCCTGCGTGCTGCAGCGAGCAAGCTGCGTGCCGCTTGGGACAACGCATTGCAGGAGCCGCAACCATGAGCCAACTGACATCCGGGCCGACCGCCGCGCTCGAGTTGCGCGACGTTCGCAAGCGCTTTGGCGCGACCGAAATCATTCGAGGGGTCAACCTCACCATCGGCAAGGGCGAGCGCCATGCGCTCATCGGCCCGAACGGCGCCGGCAAATCGACCACGTTCAACCTGATCTCGGGCCGCTTCCCGGCCAGCTCGGGCAGCGTGCGCCTGAACGGCGAAGAGATCAGCGGCCTGGCGCCCTTCGAGATCAACCGCAAGGGCCTGTCGCGCAGCTTCCAGATCACCAATATCTTTCATCGCTTGTCGGTGTTCGAGAACCTGCGCTGCGCGGTGCTCTGGTCGCTTGGCTACAAGTATTCGTTCTGGCACAAGCTGGCCGAACTGCGCGACGCACGCGAGCGCGCGGAAGAAGTGCTCGAGCAGATCGGCATGACACATCGGCGTGACGCCGCCGCAGGCCTGCTGACGTACGCCGAGCAACGGGCGCTGGAAATCGGCATCACCATCGCGGGCGGTGCCGACGTGATTCTGCTGGATGAACCCACGGCCGGCATGAGCCGCTCCGAATCCGACCATGCGGTCGAGCTTATCCGCAAGGTCACGGTGGGCAAGACGCTGGTGATGGTCGAGCACGACATGAGCGTGGTGTTTGGCCTCGCCGACCGCATCTCGGTACTCGTCTATGGCGAAGTGATCGCCACCGACACACCCGAAGCCATTCGCAACAACCGGCGCGTGAAGGAAGCCTACCTCGGCACCACGCTGGACGCGAATGAAACCGAATCTGCAGGAGCGCATTGATGGCAACGAATACTCCGATGTTGGAGGTGCGCGACCTGCACGCGTACTACGGCAAGAGCCACATCCTGCACGGCGTCGACATGCATGTGGGCGAGGGCGAGATCGTTGCGCTGCTCGGCCGCAACGGCGTGGGGCGTTCGACCCTGGCCAAGTCCATCATGGGCATGGTGCGGCACGAAGGCGAAATCCTGCTGCGCGGCAAGAACGTGAGTGGCCTGCGAACCTTCGAAGTCGCGCACAAAGGCATCGGCTATGTGCCCGAGAACCGGGATATTTTCCCCACGCTGACGGTGCGGCAGAACCTGTTGCTTGGCGAGAAACGCAATCCCAGTCAGCCCAAGCCGCGCTGGCAGGTCGAAGACATGTACCAGATGTTCCCGCGCCTGAAGGAGCGCGAGAACACCGCCGCCGGTGTGCTGTCGGGTGGCGAGCAGCAGATGCTGACGCTGTGCCGCACGCTGATGGGCGATCCCGACTTCATCATCATCGACGAGCCGACCGAGGGCCTTGCGCCGCTGGTCGTGACGCTCGTGGGCGAGTATCTGAAGACGCTCAAGGAGCGGGGGATCTCCGTGCTGCTGGTGGAGCAGAAACTCGCCATTGCCCTCGACATTTCACAGCGGGTGTATGTGATGGGTCACGGGCAGATCGTGTTTGAAGGAACGCCCCAGCAGTTGAAGGCGGATGGGAAAGTCCGGCAGGAGTGGCTGGAGGTGTAAAGGCCGGATGTTTAACCACACTGAAAAGATGGCCCGCATGGACAATTGTGCGGGCCTTTTTTCTTTCGCTTAGTTGGCAACCACGCCCGTCGCAGCGGCGTTGGTAGGTTCGGGTTGTTGCAGATGCGCCGGGCTGAACTGCATCTCGGTGTACTTCACGAATCGCGTCTTGAATTTCCAGCGGTAAGCCAGCCAGATCGCCACGAACAGAATCACGCCGCAATACGTTGCGATGAAGGCGCCGAAGTTGTCCACCGGTGCAAACAGTGCCTTGGTGTTCTGCCCAAGGATGATCACCGCGCACAGGATCGCCACCATGATCGGCCCGAACGGGAAGAACGGCGACCGATACGCCAGTTGCTCCACGGAGTTGCCCTGGCTCGTGAATCCCTTACGGAATCGATAGTGCGCCAGCGCTATGCCGAACCAGGCGATGAAGCACGTTACCGCAGATGTATTCAGCAGCCACAGGTAGACCACCTGATCGCCAAACAAAGAGCTGAAGAAGCACAGCGCGCCAACAGCGGACGTGGCCAGCAGCGCGCGATGCGGCACGCCATTGGTAGATACCTTGGCAAACCAGCGCGGCGCTTGGCCTTCGAGCGCCAAATCGTACAGAATCCGCGTCGACACATAGAGGCTCGACGTGCCGGACGACAGCAGCGCGGTCAGCACCACCGCATTCATCATCCCGGCCGCAAACGCGAGGCCCGCGTGCTGGAACACCAGCGCAAACGGGCTGACGCCGACGTCCGTCGCTTCATTGCGCAGCAGGTTCGGGTCGGTGTATGGCAGCAGCACGCCAATGATCAGGATCGCCAGCACATAGAACAGCAGAATGCGCCAGAACGTCTGGCGGATGGCGCGGGGGATCGTGCGGGAGGGGTTCTCCGCCTCGCCGGCGGCCACGCCGATGGTTTCGACACCCTGGAACGAGAACCCGGCAATCATCGCCACACCCACCATGGCAGGCACACCGCCCACGATCGGCGCATCACCCACGGTGAAGTTCTGCCAACCCGACTGTGGGCCGCCGTGCATGATGCCGAAGATCATCGCCAGGCCGATCAGCAGGAACACGATGATGGTCACCACCTTGATCATCGAGAACCAGTATTCCGCCTCGCCGAAGCCGCGCACGGAGAAGGCGTTGAGGCCAAACATCAGCAGCAGGAATGCGGCGCTCCAGACCATGCCCGAGATGCCCGGGAACCAGTACTTCATCACGAGTTGCGCGGCCGCCAATTCCACCGCAACGGACACGGCCAGTGCAAACCAGTAGTTCCATCCCAGCGCAAAGCCAAAGCCTTCTTCGACATACAGGCGGCTGTAAGTCACGAACGAACCCGAGACGGGCAGATGTACCGCCAGCTCGCCAAGACTCGTCATCAGGCAATAGACCATCACGCCGATCAGCGTGTAGGTCAGCAGTGCGCCGCCGGGGCCGGCCTGGGCAATGGACGCGCCGGACGCGACGAACAGCCCCGTGCCAATGGCGCCGCCCAGGGCGATCATCATCAGGTGGCGCGAGCGCAGGCGTCGGCGCAGTTCGGATTGGGCTTCGAGCCCGGTGGGGGTGATGGGTGTATGCATAGCCGGTAGCGCCGGAGCAGGCGCCCCAATAAAAGCGCCGGCCGGATGCTGTGCAAACGGCTGGCGGAGCGGGGGGATGGTTACTGTGTACTGTTTGCCACGATCGGCAATTCGGGGCCGGGGTCTTGGCCGGCCAGCGAATCGCGCAATACGGGCGGGCGCGGGAAGTGCATGTCCGGGTAACGGACAATGCCGCCGCCACGCACCAGCCGGTAGCCGATCCAGATCAGGAAGAAGACCGGGATGCCGATGTACGTGGCGATCACCGCCGGCCAATCGACGGTGCCGCTGGTGAACGCCTGGTAGTTCTGGCCCAGCGTGATGACCAGGCACAACCCGAACGCGAACAACGGGCCATATGGGAAGAACCTGGAGCGGTACGGCAACTGCGCCGGATCGTGCCCCTGCGCCACGAGTCCCTTGCGGAAGCGATAGTGGCTCACGGCAATCCCAAGCCACGCCACGAAGCCGGTCATGCCAGAGGTGTTCAGCAGCCACAGGTAGACCGTCTTGTCGCCAAACAGCGAACTCAGGAAACATAGCGCGCCAACGGCGGTCGTGGCCAGTAGTGCATTGCGCGGCACACCGTTCTGGGTGAGTCGCGCAAAGATACGCGGCGCGCGGCCCTCAGTGGCCAGGTTGTAGAGCATGCGCGTGGATGCATACATGCCCGAGTTGCCCGCCGACAGCACCGCGGTCAGGATCACCGCATTCATCAGCCCGGCGGCAAAGGCCAGGCCGGCATGCTTGAACACCAGCGTGAACGGGCTCACGCCAATGTTGGTGACTTCCGTCGACAACAGATTCGGATCGGTGTACGGCACCAGCACGCCGATGATGAAGATCGCCAGCACGTAGAACAGCAGGATCCGCCAGAACACCTGTTTGACCGCACGTGGAATGGTACGCGCCGGGTCGGCCGATTCGCCTGCCGCCACGCCAATCAGCTCCGTCCCCTGGAACGAGAACCCGGCGATCATCGCCACGCCGATCATCGCCGGCAGCCCACCCACGAACGGCGCATCATCGATCGTCAGGTTCTGCAGGCCCGATTGCGGACCGCCCTTCATGATCCCGAAGATCATCGCCAGGCCAATGCCGATAAAGCAGATGACCGTAACGACCTTGATGAGCGCGAACCAGTATTCCGCCTCGCCAAAGCCGCGCACCGAGATGGCGTTGAGCAGGAACATGATGGCGAGGAACACGGCGCTCCACAGCACGCCCGGCACATCGGGAAACCAGTAATGCATGACGAGCTGCGCGGCCGCCAGTTCAACGGCAATCGTCACGGCCCAGTTGTACCAATAGTTCCAGCCGAGCGCGAAGCCGAAGCCTTCGTCCACGTACAGCGCGCCGTAGGTGGCAAACGACCCGGAAACCGGCATATAGGCGGCAAGCTCGCCCAGGCTGGTCATCAGAAAGTAGACCATTGCCCCGATCAGGATGTAGGCGGCGAGGGCGCCTCCGGGGCCGGCCTGCGAGACCGACGCCCCCGAGGCCACGAAGAGCCCGGTGCCGATCGACCCGCCGATGGCGATCATGGTGAGATGGCGCGCGCGCAAGGTGCGGCGCAAGCCCGGCGTCTCTGAAGACGGGGTAGCGTGTTCTGACATGGATACAGAGTGGTCGATTTTGCTCGGATCGCGAATCAAATCGACGAAATGTGACGAGACGTTCCCGCGCCTGATGGGCACCCGGCAAACGAAATGCGCGACTCTATCAAAACCGTCACGTAGCGGGCAAAAAATCCATGCTGCAGCACCCGCGTTTGAACCTGCCGGGGCGTGCCGCATCGCCCGCCAGACGGCGCCGTGCAGCGCAAAAATAAAAATTGAACGACCGTGCTATTTTGTGTATTCTGTGTCGAGTCGCGGCCTTACCGCGCGTTAAAAAAACGATAGTTGAGAGACAGTTCAACCGCGAGGCACGGTGCGCCTGATCTGCCGGCCCTCGCATCACCAAAGGAACCAGCATGACCGCGGAGTACAAGGTCCAGGACGGCGTTGCCGTCATCACGCTCAGCAACCCGCCCGTCAACGGCCTTGGCCACTCCACGCGCCTGGGCATCGTTGAAGGCATGGTGAAAGCGGGCGACGACGCCAACGTCAAGGCCATCGTGATCACCGGTGCGGGCAAGGCCTTCTCGGGCGGCGCCGATATCCGCGAGTTCAACACGCCCAAGGCCACGCAAGAGCCGACGCTGCACGCTGTCATCAAGGCAGTCGAGTCGAACAGCAAGCCGGTCGTGGCGGCCATCCATTCGGTGGCGATGGGCGGCGGGCTGGAACTGGCGATGGGCTGCCATTTCCGCGTGGCCGCACCAGGCGCACAAATTGCGCTTCCCGAGGTCAAGCTGGGGATTTTGCCGGGCGCGGGCGGTACGCAACGCCTGCCGCGCGCAATCGGCTTGGAGCCCGCTCTGAACATGATTGTCTCGGGCAACGCCATCCCCTCGGAAAAGCTCGCCAAGAGCGGTCTGTTCGACCAGATGATCGAAGGTGACCTGATGGCCGGTGCCATCGATTTCGCACTGAAGGCCGCAGCCGAGGGCAAGCTGCCGAAGCTGCGCGATCGCAAGGTCGAGCACGACAATCCGCAAGGTTTCCTGCAATTTGCGCGCAACACCGTCGCGGCCGTCGCCAAGAACTTCCCGGCGCCGGGCAAGTGCGTTGACGCCGTGCAGGCCGCCGTGGAAAAGCGTTTTGACGACGGCATCAAGTTTGAGCGCGACCTGTTCATCGAACTGGTGAATACGTCCGAATCGCGCGCACTGCGCCACGCCTTCTTTGGTGAACGCGCTGCAAGCAAGATCCCCGATGTGCCGGAAGATACGCCAGTGCGCAAGGTGGAGAAGGTTGCCGTGATCGGCGCCGGCACGATGGGCGGCGGCATCTCGATGAACTTCCTCAACGCAGGCATTCCGGTCACGATGCTGGAAACCAAGCAGGAAGCGCTGGACCGCGGCGTCGCCACCATCCGCAAGAACTACGAGAACAGCGCCAAGAAGGGCAAGCTCACGCAAGAGAAGGTCGAGCAGCGCATGGCCCTGCTGACCCCGACGCTGTCCTACGACGACATCAAGGATGCCGACCTCGTCATCGAGGCCGTCTTTGAAGAAATGGGCGTCAAGGAAGTCGTGTTCAAGAAGCTGGACGAAGTCGTCAAGCAGGGCGCAATCCTGGCGTCGAACACCTCCACGCTGGACGTCGACAAGATCGCCAGCTTCACCAAGCGCCCGCAAGACGTTGTCGGCATGCACTTCTTCAGCCCGGCCAACGTGATGAAGTTGCTGGAAGTCGTGCGCGGCAAGGACACCGCCAAGGACGTGCTGGCCACCGTCATGAAGCTGGCCAAGGCCATCAAGAAGACGGCCGTTGTTTCCGGCGTGTGTGACGGCTTCATCGGCAACCGCATGATCGAGCAGTACAGCCGCCAGGCCGGCTACCTGCTGGACGAAGGCGCGCTGCCCGAGCAGGTCGACAAGGCCATCGAGAAGTTCGGCTTTGCCATGGGCCCGTTCCGCATGGGCGATCTGGCCGGCAACGACATCGGCTGGGCCATCCGCAAGCGCCGCGCCGTGGACAAGCCGGACATCGTCTATTCGAAGACCGCCGATCTGCTGTGCGAGATGGGCCGCTTTGGTCAGAAGACCGGCGGCGGCTGGTACGACTACAAGGCGGGCGACCGCAAGCCGTATCCGAACCAGCAGGTCAACGACATGATCGTCCAGCACTCGAAGGATCTGGGCATCACGCGCCGTAAGATTTCGGACGAGGAAATCGTCGAGCGCCTGGTGTTCGCGCTGGTCAACGAAGGCGCGAAGATCCTGGAAGAGGGCATTGCCTCCAAGGCTTCCGACATCGACATGGTGTACCTGACCGGCTACGGCTTCCCGCTGTTCCGCGGTGGCCCGATGCTCTACGCAGACACGGTCGGCCTGTACAACGTCGCGCAAGCCATGCACCGCTACAGCAAGGGCTACCACGGTGAAGCGTGGAAGGTTGCCCCGCTGCTGCAGAAGCTGGCCGATGAAGGCAAGGGCTTTAATGGCTGAATGAGCAGCTAATCAATCGACTGACGCGACTGAACCACCATGCAACTGACGTCCACCGATTGCCTGTTGATCATCGACGTGCAGAACGATTTTCTGCCCGGCGGTGCACTGGCCGTGCCGGACGGCGACCAGGTCATCCCGGTCGTCAACCTGCTCGCCAAGGCATTCGGGGCCGTTGGTCGTACTGTGCTGACGCAGGACTGGCATCCGAGCGAGCACGTCTCGTTTGCGGCCAACCATCCGGGCACGCAGCCGTTTGGCACGATCGATTTGCCGTATGGGCAGCAAGTGCTGTGGCCGGTGCACTGTGTGCAGCACAGCGCGGGTGCCGCGCTGGCCGATGGGCTGAATGTGCCGCATGCCCAGTTGATCGTCCGCAAGGGCTATCACCCGCACATCGACAGCTATTCCGCATTCTTTGAAGCGGATCGCAAGACGCCGACCGGCCTGCTCGGCTATCTGCGCGAGCTTGGGGTCGAGCGCGTGTTCTGCGTTGGCCTCGCCACGGATTTTTGCGTGGCGTGGTCGGCGCTGGATGCGCGTGCGGCGGGGCTGGACGTCGCTGTCATCGAGGATGCCTGTCGCGCGATCGACCTCAACGGTTCGCTGGTGCAGGCGTGGCAGCGCATGACGGATGCGGGCATCGCGCGGTTGCAGTCGCACACAGTCTTGAACGGATAACGGAACACATCGGGCGCTGCCGGAGCCGCGCCCGCCACCAGATACGAGGAGCAACACCATGACCGAAGCAGTCATCGTTTCCACCGCACGTACCGGCCTGGCCAAGAGCTGGAAGGGCGCCTTCAACATGACGCACGGCGCCACGCTGGGCGGCCATGCGGTTCAGCACGCCATCGAGCGCGCCAGGATCGAGCCGGGCGAAGTGGAAGACATCCTGATGGGCTGTGCGAATCCGGAAGGCGCAACGGGCGCCAACATCGCTCGCCAGATCGCCCTGCGTGCCGGCTGCCCCGTGACCGTGCCGGGCGCGACCGTCAACCGCTTCTGCTCGTCGGGCCTGCAGACCATCGCCATGGCGGCGCAGCGTGTGATTGCCGATGAAGGCGACATCTTCGTGGCGGGCGGCGTGGAATCCATCTCGTGCGTGCAGCAGGAAATGAACCGCCACATGATGACCGAAGGCTGGCTCAACAAGCACAAGCCGGAAATCTACTGGAGCATGCTGCAGACCGCCGAGAACGTCGCCAAGCGCTACAACATCGCCAAGGAGCGCATGGACGAGTACGGCGTGCAAAGCCAGCAGCGCGCCGCTGCCGCCGCTGCAGCCGGCAAGTTCGACGACGAAATCGTCCCGATGACCACGGTGATGGGCGTGGCCGATGCCAAGACCGGCCAGCTCATGACGCGCGAAGTCACGATCTCAGCCGACGAAGGCATTCGCGCTGACACCACGCTCGAAGGCGTGTCGAAGATCCGCACGGCCATGCCCGGCGGCGTGATCACCGCCGGCAACGCCAGCCAATTCTCCGACGGCGCATCCGCTGCTGTGGTGATGAATGGCAAGGTGGCAGCCGCCAAGGGCCTGCAGCCGTTGGGCGTGTTCCGCGGTTTTGCCGTGGCCGGCTGCGAGCCGGACGAAATGGGCATCGGCCCCGTCTTTGCCGTGCCCAAGCTGCTGAAGAAGGCGGGTCTCAAGGTTGAAGACATTGGCCTGTGGGAACTGAACGAAGCGTTTGCTGTGCAGGTGCTGTACTGCGCAGACAAGCTGGGCATCCCGATGGACCGCCTGAACGTCAACGGCGGCGCCATCGCCGTGGGCCATCCGTACGGCGTGTCGGGCGCACGCCTGGTCGGCCACGCGCTGATCGAAGGCAAGCGCCGCGGCGTCAAGTACGTGGTCGTGACCATGTGCATTGGCGGCGGCCAAGGCGCAGCCGGCCTGTTCGAGGTGCTCTAAAGCCAAGCAGGCTCCCCCTCAAAACGGGAGCCTGATTTGTTTCCGCTGGAACTGGCTTGATCGCCAGAGCATGCACCCAGATGGTTGGGCCGCTCTCGCCCTAGATGACGCCTTGAATTTCTTTAAGCGGGCGGAAAAAAGAAGGACTGCTGTCTAAGCGCGGCGAGTTTCGGACCTTCTCCGCCCGGTTACGGAAATTCAAGGAATCTTGCGCCATCTCGGGCGCGCCTTCTTTGCTTACTTTCTTTGGCAAGACAAAGAAAGTGAGTCGGCCCCGGCAGGGGACGAAACTCAGGATGCACCAACATCATGTCCTCGAAACTGCTATCCCGCCGCGACCTCAGCTTCCTGCTCTACGAATGGCTCAACGTTGAGTCACTCACAAGCATTCCCCGTTACGCCGACCACTCCCGCGAAACCTTCGACGCCGCGCTCGACACCTGCGAGCGCATCGCAACGGATCTGTTTGCTCCGCATAACAAGAAAAACGACCAAGAAGAACCGCACTTCGACGGCACCAAGGTCCACATCATTCCCGAGGTCAAGGCAGCGCTGGACGCCTTCAACAAAGCGGGCCTGATGGCTGCCGGGCAAGACTTTGAACGTGGCGGCATGCAACTGCCCACGGTGGTCGAAAAAGCCGGCTTCGGTTTCTTCAAGGCGGCCAACGTTGGCACCAGTTCGTATCCGATCCTCACGATCGGCAACGCGAATCTGCTGCTTGCGCACGGCACGCCCGCGCAGATCGAGACGTTCGTGCAGCCGGAGATGGAAGGCCGCTTCTACGGCACGATGTGCCTGTCGGAGCCGCAGGCCGGCTCGTCGCTCTCGGACATCGTCACGCGGGCCGAGTACGAGGGCGAATCGCCGCTCGGCGCGCAGTACCGTTTAACCGGCAACAAGATGTGGATCTCCGCCGGTGAACATGAGCTGTCGGAAAACATCGTCCACCTTGTGCTGGCGAAGATCCCCGGCCCGGACGGCAAGCTGATTCCGGGCGTGAAGGGTATCTCGCTGTTCATCGTGCCGAAGTTCCTCGTCAACGCCGATGGCTCGCTCGGCGAGCGCAACGACGTCGTGCTGGCCGGCCTGAACCACAAGATGGGCTATCGCGGCACGACCAACTGCCTGCTGAATTTTGGTGAGGGCACGCAGTTCCGTCCGAAGGGCGCAGATGGCCAGCCGCGCGCTGGCGCCATCGGTTACCTCGTCGGCGAGCCGCACAAGGGTCTCGCATGCATGTTCCACATGATGAACGAGGCGCGCATCGGCGTCGGCATGGGCGCAACGATGCTTGGCTACACGGGTTATCTGCACGCGGTGGACTACGCGCGCAATCGCCCGCAGGGCCGCCCGGTCGGGCCATCGGGCAAGGATGCAGCATCTCCGCAGATCCGTATCGTCGATCACGCCGACGTGCGTCGCATGCTGCTGGCGCAGAAGGCGTATGTGGAAGGCGCGCTCGGCCTGAACCTGTATTGCGCCAAGCTCGTCGATGAAGAACGCGGGGAAACCGACGCAGCCAAACGCGCCAAGCTCGGTCTGCTGCTCGACATCCTCACGCCGATTGCCAAGAGTTGGCCGTCGCAGTGGTGCCTGGAGGCCAACAGCCTGGCGATCCAGGTGCATGGCGGTTACGGCTACACGCGCGAATACAACGTCGAACAGTTCTACCGCGACAACCGCCTGAACCCGATTCACGAAGGTACGCACGGCATCCAGGGCCTGGACCTGCTGGGCCGCAAGGTCGTGATGCAGGACGGCGCTGCCTTCGCCGCGCTCGGTGAGCGCGTGCAGGCCACCGTGGGCCGCGCGCTGGAAACCGACGATGAAACGCTGGTCGGCTACGGTCGTGCGCTCGGCATGGCGACGCAGAAACTGGCCAAGGTCACGCAGACGCTGTGGGCCGCCGGCGACCCGCGCGTGACGCTGGCGAATGCCTCGGTCTATCTGGAAGCGTTCGGCCACGTCGTCGTCGCGTGGATCTGGCTGGAGCAGGCGCTGGCCGCCGCCAAGACATTGCCGGCCGCCCAAGGCGAAGACGCTGATTTCTACCGCGGCAAGCTGCAGGCCGCGCGCTATTTCTTCCAGTGGGAACTGCCGAAGATCGACCCGCAGATCGTGCTGCTGGGCTCGCTCGACACGACCACGCTGGACATGCAGGACGCCTGGTTCTGACGGCATCGCACAACCACAACGAGACACAGGAGACACCATGGGTACGCTGAAACACCTCTTCGATCTTTCCGGCAAGACGGCGCTGATCACCGGCGGTTCGCGCGGGCTCGGCCTGCAGATTGCCGAAGCATTGGGCGAGCAGGGCGCGCGCATCGTTTTGTCTGCCCGCAAGGCCGATGAGCTGAAGGAAGCGCAGGCGCACCTGAAATCCCTCGGCATCGAGGCCGACTGGATCGCCGCCGACGGCGCCGTCGAAGCCGACATCCAGCGCCTGGCCGACGAGGCGCTGGCCAAACTCGGCCACGTCGACATTCTCGTCAACAACGCGGGCGCGACGTGGGGCGCACCGGCTGAAGACCACCCGGTCGAAGCGTGGGACAAGGTGATGAACCTGAACATCCGCGGCCTGTTCCTGCTCACGCAGCAGATCGGCAAGCGCTCGATGATCCCGCGCAAGTACGGAAAGATCGTCAACGTGGCGTCGATTGCAGGCCTGAAGGGCAACCCGCCGGGCTCGCTGGATACGATCGCCTACAACACCAGCAAGGGTGCGGTGGTCAACTTCACGCGCGCGCTGGCGGGCGAGTGGGGCGAGCACAACATCACCGTCAATGCGATTGCACCTGGCTTCTTCCCGTCGAAGATGACGCGCGGCTCGCTAGAGAAGCTCGGCGTGGACAAGCTAGCCGAACGCTCGCCGCTGCACCGCATTGGCGACGACGAAGACCTCAAGGGCGTGGCCGCGCTGTTCGCGTCGGATGCGTCCAAGCACATCACGGGCCAGATCCTCGCCGTCGACGGCGGCGTGAGCGTGGTCTAATTTCGGCTGCTTCTTACTCTTTCTGACGCAGCATGAACGCAGACAACAACGGTTTTCCGATCGACATCCCTTTCCTCAAGCTTCTCGGCATGCGCTGCCTGAAGGTGGCCGATGGCGAGGGCGTGGTCGAACTTGCACTCGAAGCCGAGCACATGAACAGTTGGGAAATGGCCCACGGCGGCGTGACCATGACGATGCTCGACGTCGCCATGGCCATGGCCGGCCGATCGGCCGACGTGCATGGCCGCGGCGTGGTGACGATCGAGATGAAGACGGCGTTCATGCAGCCCGGGCGCGGCACGCTCAAGGCGAGCGCCCGTTGCGTGCATGAGTCCACCACCATGGCGTTCTGCGAAGGCGAGGTGCGTGACGCAGATGACAAGCTGGTCGCACGCGGTTCGGGCACCTTCAAGTTCGTCAAGCGCATGCCACCGCCGCGCACGCCCGAACCCGGTGCGGACGGCTGATCAGACAACACCTCAGTTGGAGTACCCAGTTGCACATCGGATAGCGTCCGACACACAAGAAGAGCAACCACGGAGACACCCATGCAACAACCCGCGCGGCGGACGGCGTCTGCCCTTGCCATCACTCTGCTTTGCTGCACCGGACTGACCATGACCTTGGAAGGATGCGCCTCCAGTTCCGCACCGGCTGCCGCACCGGCCGGCGACACGCAAACCACCGTGCAGGCGCCGACCGCACCGACGCCGCCGATGCAGAAACCGCTCACGGCCGACGAGTCCGATCCGAGCAGGATGGGCTGGATGCAGGGCTTTCCGCCGCCGCCCGATCGCATCATCCGCTTTGACTTGGCGGGCAACATGTTCCCGCGCACGCGCTACGGTTATAGCCACATGCGCGAGTTTGTGCCGACGCGTGTGGTGTGGCGCGGCGACGGTCCGGTCAGCAAGCTGCCGCGCGCCGAGCGCGATATCAGCGGCGTGTTGTTTACCGATCCGAACGGCACGCGCCGCACGTTTGCCGAGGCGCTCAAGCTGACCTACACCGACGGCATCCTCGTCATGCACAAGGGAAAGGTTGTCTACGAGCGTTACTTCGGCGCGCTCGATGCGCATACGCAGCACATCGCCATGTCGGTCACGAAATCGTTTGTCGGCACGCTAGCCGCCATGCTGGTGGCCGACGGCAAGCTCGATCCGGCCGCGCCGGTGACGCAGTACGTGCCGGAGCTGAAGGACACGGCCTATGGCGACGCCACTGTGCGCCAGGTCATGGACATGACGGTGGGCGTGCGTTATTCCGAAAACTACGCCGATCCGAACGCCGATGTCTGGGCCTACGCCCGCGCCGGCGGCATGCTGCCGCGGCCGGCGGGCTACAAGGGCCCTGACAATTTCTACGATTACCTGACGACGCTGCGCAAGGAAGGCGAGCACGACGCGGAGTTCGCGTACAAGACCGTCAACGCCGAAACGCTGGCGTGGATCGTGCGCCGTGCGTCGAACAAATCGCTGGCGGCGCTGCTGTCCGAGCGCATCTGGCAACCGATGGGGGCACAGGATGACGCGTACTTCTCGATCGACAGCATCGGTACCGAATCGGGCGGAGGTGGCCTGAACACCACGCTGCGCGATCTGGCGCGCTTTGGCGAGATGATCCGCAACGACGGCCGCTTCAACGGCAAGCAGATCCTGCCCAAAAGTGTGATCGACGACATTCGCCGGGGCGGCGACCCGGCCAAGTTTGCCAAGGCAGGCTACACGACGCTGCCCGGCTATTCGTATCGCAACATGTGGTGGGTTTCGAGCAACGAGCACCACACGTTCGAAGCGCGCGGCATCCATGGCCAGCGCATCTATATTGATCCGGTGGCCCAGATGACGATCGTGCGCTATGCCTCGCACCCGATCGCTGCCAATGCTGCCAATGATCCGGTCACGCACCGCGCCTATGCGGCGCTGGCCGAGTACTTCATGCAACACAAGTAACAACCCGAACCAACACCGATATCCGATATTCAGGAGCGTTTTTCATGTCGAAGACCTATCAGCGCATCGTTCTGGCTTCGCGCCCGCAAGGGGCCGTGACGCCCGACAATTTCCGCCTGGAGACGGTGGACATCCCCGAGCTGCAGGACGGCCAGGTGCTGGTGCGCAACCATTTCCTGTCGCTCGATCCGTACATGCGCGGCCGCATGAACGACAGCAAGTCGTATGCGCAACCGCAGCCGCTGGATGAAGTGATGATCGGCGGCACGGTGGGCGTGGTGGAAGCGTCCAAGAACCCGTCGTTTGCCGTGGGCGATGCCGTGGTCGGCATGTTCGGCTGGCAGGAAGTGGGCGTGTCGGACGGCCGCGGCATCCAGAAGGTCGATACGCGCCACATTCCGCTGTCGGCGTATCTCGGTTCGGTGGGCATGCCGGGCGTGACGGCGTGGTATGGCCTGAACAAGATCATGCTGCCGAAGCCCGGCCAGACCGTGGCCGTGAGCGCCGCTTCGGGCGCGGTGGGGAGCGTGGTCGGCCAGCTTGCCAAGCTCAAGGGCTGCCGCGTGGTGGGCTTTGCCGGTGGCAAGGACAAGTGCGATTACGTGGTCAACGAACTGGGCTTTGACGCCTGCATCGACTACAAGGCCGCCAGTGACGCGAAAGAGCTGTACAAGATGCTCAAGGAAGCGACGCCCGACGGTATCGATTCGTACTTTGAGAACGTCGGTGGCGCGATCCTGGATGCGGTGCTCTCCCGCATGAACGCGTTCGGCCGCATCGCCATGTGCGGCATGATCGCCGGCTACGACGGTCAGCCGCTGCCGCTGCAGAACCCGCAGTTGATCCTGGTGTCGCGCCTGACCATCGAGGGCTTCATCGTCTCCGAACACATGGACGTGTGGCCGGAAGCACTGCGCGAGCTGGGCGGCTTCGTGGCGCAGGGCAAGCTGAAATTCCGCGAGAGCGTGGCACAGGGCTTGGCGAGCGCACCGGAAGCATTCATGGGCCTGCTCAAGGGCAAGAACTTCGGCAAGCAACTCGTCAAGCTGGTTTGAGCTGCGCCGCACGCGGACTGTCAATCGCTTGACAGTCCGCTGGGCGAGGGCCGCCACAGAATGGCCCCACCCACAACGAACGCGTGAAGGAGACACCATGAACGCACCTGCAACCACGCAAGCCAAGCGGCCCGACAGCATGGCCGCCAGTCTCAGCCCCGAGGCTGCCGCGCGCTATCGCAACCTGCCGCGCCCGCCGCAATTTGCCACCGTTGAAGAAGAGCGCCTGCATCGCAAACAGCGCCTGGCTGCGGCGTTTCGCTTGTTCTCCAAATTCGGTTTCGACGAAGGTGTGGCCGGACACATCACGGCGCGCGATCCGGAACACCAGGACAGCTTCTGGGTGAACCCGTTCGGTGTGCATTTCAGCCAGGTGACGGTATCGAACCTGATCCGCTGCGATCACCACGGCAACGTGGTGGAAGGGGATTACCCGGTCAACGCCGCAGCGTTTGCGATTCACTCGCGCGTGCACCAGGCGCGCCCCGACGCGGTGGCCGCTGCGCACTCGCACAGCACGTACGGACGGGCGTGGTCGACGCTCGGCCGCAAACTCGACCCGCTTACGCAAGACGTGTGCGCCTTTTATGGCGACCACGCTGTGTATGACGATTTCGGCGGCGTAGTGGTCGAGCTGGACGAAGGCCAGCGCATTGCAGAAGCGCTGGGCGACAACAAGGCCGCCATCCTGCAGAACCATGGCCTGCTGACGGTCGGCAAGACGGTCGACGAAGCAGCGTGGTGGTTCATCACGATGGAGCGCTCGTGCCAGGTGCAGTTGCTGGCCGAAGCCGCTGCCGCACGCACGGGCGAAGCACCGCGCACGATTTCCGATGCCGCTGCCCGTCAGGCGTATTCCATCGTCGGATCGGCGCAGGCGGGGTGGTTCCAGTTCCAGCCGCTGTATGCGCGCATCGTCAAAGAACAACCCGATCTGCTCGACTGATCGGCAACGCACATTTCTGGAGCCCGCATGACGGACCTGATCCTGCATCACTACGCCACCTCGCCGTTTTCTGAGAAGGTGCGTTTGATCCTCGGCTACAAAGACCAGCCGTGGAAGTCCGTCACGGTGCCGCCGATCTTGCCCAAGCCCGATGTGATGCCGCTGACCGGCGGCTACCGGCGCACACCGTTCCTGCAGATCGGCGCGGACATCTATTGCGATACCGCGCTGATCGCGCAGACGCTGGAGTCCATCCATCCCGCGCCGACGCTGTATCCCGCAAAGCATGCCGCTGCGGTGTTTTCAATGGCGCAGTGGGCCGATACGGCGCTGTTCTGGGCTACAGCGACATTCGTGACGCAACCGGCGGGCTTCCAGAGCCTGTTTGGCGACGCGCCAGAAGCATACGTCAAAGCCTTCGTGGAAGACCGCAAGGCGATGCGTGCGGGTGGCACCGGTTTGCGCACGCCGCTGCCGGAAGCCACCGCCACGCTGAATGTTTTCCTGGCGCAGCTGCAACGTCAACTCGCCACGGGCGAACGCATCTTCCTGTTTGGCGAGCAGCCAACCGTGGCCGATTTTTCCGTCTACCACTGCCTGTGGTTCATCCGCCGTGCGACGGCGGTGGCCGGTATTCTCGATGCGCACCCGGAAGTCGTGGCATGGATGCATCGCGTTGCGGCGTTCGGGCACTCGCAAGCGCAACCGATGACCCCGGCCGAGGCGCTGGACGTTGCCAGGGCCGCAGCACCGCGTGCGCTGACGGAAACGAACGCTACCTTCGACGATAGCTACGGCGTGCCCAAAGGCACGCGCGTGACGGTGGCGGCGGTCGACTACGGCGTCGATCCTGTCGAAGGGGACCTCGTCGTCTCCACGCGCGACAGCGTTGGCGTGCTGCGCGAAGACCCGCGCGTCGGCCAGGTGGTGGTGCATTTTCCGCGCGTGGGTTATGCCGTGCGCAAGGTCGAGGCGGCAGGCTGACACGGCTTTGCCATCTCGATCGCCTTTCCTACTACAACGACATCAGTGAGACACGTATGAAGCAATTCGCAGGCGGTGTGGCCGTCATCACGGGCGGTGCGTCGGGTTTTGGCAAGGAGTTCGCCAAGATTGGTGCCGGGTTGGGCATGAAGCTGGTGCTGGCCGATATCCAGCAGGATGCGCTGGATGCCGCCGTGGCCGAATTCTCGGCGCAGGGCGTGGAAGTGATCGGCCTGCGCGTCGACGTGTCGAAGGTGGAAGACGTGCAAGCGCTGGCCGATGCCGCCATCAAGGCGTTCGGCAAGGTCAACCTCCTGTTCAACAACGCCGGCGTGGGTGCGGGCGGGCTGATCTGGGAGAACACCGAGCGCGACTGGGATTGGGTGCTCGGCGTGAACCTGCACGGCGTCATCCACGGTGTACGCATCTTCACGCCGCTGATGCTCGAAGCCGCCAAGAAAGATCCGTCTTACGAGGGTCATATCGTCAATACGGCGTCGATGGCAGGGCTGCTGAATGCGCCGGCCATGGGCATCTACAACGTGTCCAAGCACGCGGTGGTGGCGCTGTCCGAATCGCTGTATCAGGACTTGAGCCTGGTCACCGAAAAGATCCATTGCTCGGTGCTGTGCCCGTACTTCGTGCCGACCGGCATCACGCAGTCTGACCGCAACCGCCCACAGGATCTGGCCAACACGGCGCCGCCCACCAAGTCGCAGCTCGTTTCGCGCGCCATGTCGGAAAAGGCGGTCAGCTCCGGCAAGGTCACCGCCGAGCAGGTCGGCCAGATGACCTTCGATGCGATCCGCAACGCGGGCTTCTACATCTACTCGCACCCACACGCGCTGGCGCCCGTGCAGCATCGTTTTGAAGACATCGTCTCGCAGCGCAATCCGTCCGATCCGTTTGAAGGCAAGCCAGACGTGCGTGCGCGTCTGGTCGATGCGCTGCGCGGGTAACCCCACCTCCACGACTGCCATAACGCCGAGATCGCCATGAACACTGCAACGGCTGCCGCCATCACGGAATCGCAATTCGCCGATCTGCCCAACGGCACGCGGCTCCATTACGCCAGCGCCGGCAAGCGCGGCGCACCGCTGATGCTGTTCGTACACGGCTTTCCGGAGTTCTGGTACGAGTGGGAAGCGCAGCTGGCTGCGTTTGGCGCCACGCACTTTGCCGTAGCGCCCGACATGCGTGGGTTCAACCTGTCGAGCAAGCCGGCTGCGGTGGATGCGTATCGACCGAAATTTCTCGTGCAGGATCTGGAGCAGTTCATCGCGGCGCTCGGCTATGAGCGAGCGATTGTGGTCGCGCATGACTGGGGCGGGGCGATCTGCTGGAACCTTGCCATTCAGCATCCGGAGTTGGTCGAGCGGTTGGTGATCGTCAATTCGCCGCACCCGTGGGTGTTTGCGAATGCGCTGCTGAGCGATCCCGCGCAGCAGGCTTCATCAGCGTATATGAATTGGCTACGCCAGCCGGGCTCGGAGGAGGCGCTGGCCGCCAACGACTTCGAAAAGCTCGAAGGTTTCTTCAGCGGCATGGGCCAGCCCGTGGCCGAATGGTTCACGCCCGAGGTGCGGGCGCGCTACCACGCGGCCTGGAGCCAGCCGGGCGAAGGCGGCTCGCATGGCCTGACAGGCGGCGTCAACTATTACCGCGCCTCGCCGCTGCACCCGCCCAGCGAGGGCACGGCGCCGCTGCGCATCGACCAGATGCCGCCCGAGGCGTTTATTGTGAAGGTGCCCACGCTCGTGATCTGGGGCGAGATGGACATGGCGCTGCCGAAAAGCCTGCTCAACGGGTTGGAACGCTTCATTCCTGACATGCGCCTGGAGCGCATTCCCGACGGCACGCACTGGGTCGTGCACGAACAACCGGAGCGTGTTACTGCGCTGATCCGGTCGTTCGTTTCCTGAACGCCCGGGTTACATCGATTCCGCCAGCATGCGGCGGTAGTCGTCCGCCGTGGCGATGCGCGGGTTGGTCTTGTGGCAGTGGTCGAGCAGGGCGCCTTCCACGACGTGTTCCAGCGCATCTTCGGGCACGCCCATCTGGCGCAGGCCGGTCGGCAGACCCAGGCGCGCCGTCAGGTCGTGCACGGCCTGGGCAAGGTCCGCGCCCGCCGGCAGGTTCATCACGCGGCGCATGCGAGCGTAGCGGTTGTCGCGCACCACCGTCTCGGCTGTCTCGTTGAAGCGCAGCACCGCCGGCAGCACCACCGCATTCAGCGTGCCGTGATGCAACCCAGTCTTGCCGTCGACCTTCACGCCGCCCAGCGGGTGCGACAACGAATGCACGCACCCCAAGCCCTTCTGAAACGCCATCGCACCCTGCATCGACGCGCTCATCATGTTCAGCCGCGCATCGCGGTCGGCGCCATCGCGCGTGGCACGTTCGATGTTGGCCCATGCGCGCTCGAGGCCATCCAGTGCGATGCCGTCCGCAGGCGGGTTGAACGCCGGTGCCAGGAAGGTCTCGATGCAATGCGCAATCGCGTCCATGCCGGTGGCGGCCGTCAGCGCGGGCGGCAGACCAAGCGTCAATTCTGCGTCGCAGATGGCCGACTTGGGCAGCAGATGCCATGAGTGGAAGCCGAGCTTGCGGCCGTCTGCCAGGATGATGATTGCGCCGCGCGCCACCTCGCTGCCGGTACCGGCCGTGGTAGGAATCGCAATCAACGGCGCTGCCGCTTCCGTGATCTTCGTGCTACCGCCCTCGATGGTCGCGTAGGTGGTGAGGGGCTCCGGATGCGTGGCCGCAATCGCAATCCCTTTGGCCAGGTCGATTGACGAACCGCCGCCAATGGCGATCAGCCCGTCGCAGCCGGCGTCCTTGTACTGCGCCGTGGCCTTCAGCACCATCGCCTCGGTTGGGTTGGAGGGCGTTTCGTCGAACACGGTGACGGGCAAGCCGCCCGTGGCGTCAATGGCGCGCTGTGCCAGCCCTGCGGCGGCTACGCCCTTGTCGGTCACGATCATCGGCCGGCGGATGCCGACGCGTGCGCATTCGCTTTTCAGTTCATTGATGGTGCCGAAGCCAAGGTGAACGTGCGTGAGGTAGAAGATGAGGGCCATGCTGTCTCCAGAGGGTGTTGGTCTGCATCGCCCGTCTTGTCGTGCGGGCGTGGTTCAATGGATACTCCGATGATAGCCAAATTAGAACGATCGTTCAGTTCCCGCCCTCATGCAGCACCCGTCTCTCGACCCGCACGTCGCCCAGTTACTCGATCTGGTTGCGCGTGCCAAGCGTCCGCCGCTGAATGCCCTTGACCCAGCCGACGCGAAGATCGCTTACGAAAAAAGCAGCCCCATTGTCGACATCCCGGCCATCCCGCTGGAAGCCGTGCACGACCTGGCGGTGCCGGCGCGCGACGGCCATGCCATTCCCATCCGCACGTACGCGGCGCGTGAGGCCAGCTGGGCCGATCCGCTGCCGTTGCTGGTGTATTTCCACGGCGGTGGTTTTACCGTGGGCAGCATCAAGACGCACGACCAGCTTTGCCGGTCGCTGGCGGCCAAATCGGGGGCGATGGTGTTGTCGGTGGACTACCGGCTTGGGCCCGACTGGAAATTTCCGACCGCAGCGAACGACGCATTCGACGTGCTGCAGTGGGTGTTCGATGAAGCCCCCACCATGGGCGCTGACCCAGCCCGCATCGCATTCGGCGGCGACAGCGCGGGCGGGACGCTGGCCGCGATCAGCGCCATCGAGGCACGCAACCGCGGCCTGGCACCTGTGCTGCAGCTGCTGATCTACCCCGGCACCACCGCGCGTGAATCCACGCCGTCGCACCGTGAGTTTGCCGAGGGCTACCTGCTGACGCAGGACATGATCCACTGGTTCTTCTCTCAATACCTGCGCAGCGATGCCGACCGCGACGACTGGCGTTTCGCCCCGCTCGATGCAGGCGGCCATGGCGCGGACGTGACCGGCGTCTGCCCTGCCTGGATTGCCGTGGCCGGCTTCGACCCGATCCGCGATGCGGGCATCGGCTACGCCAACAAGCTGCGCGCGGCAGAAGTGCCCGTCGAGCTGAAACTGTACGAAGGCATGATCCACGACTTCTTCAAGATCGGGCGCTTCGTGCCGGCTGTGGAAGACGCGCACCGTGATGCCGCCGACGCGCTACGCCGAGCCTTCGGCACCGAGACCGAATCCCTATAACGAGAGGAGACCGCATGGCGATCGAGGATTTCCGCCACAGCACGCCGCTGCGCGTACGCTGGGCCGAAGTGGATGCGCAGGGCATCGTCTTCAACGGCCACTACCTGCTGTACGCTGATGTGTGCATCACCGAATACTGGCGCAGCATCGGCGTGCGGTATCCGGTGGATGTGGTCGACACCTTTGGCGTGGATTTCTACGTGGTCAAATCCACGCTCGAATACCACGCCTCCGCGCGCTTTGACGACGAGCTGGACCTGCGCTGCCGGGTGGCGCGCCTCGACCGTTCCAGCATGCGCTTTATCATCGAGATGTATCGCGCAGACGAACACCTCGTCACCGGCGAAGTCATCTATGTGTGCGCCCGTCCAGCCACACCCATGGCCACGCAGACCTCCGCGCCGATTCCCGAGACGCTGCGCGAACGCATCTTCAATTTTGAAGTTCTGAAGCCTGAAGTGTGAGAACGAAGCATGACTGCCCCTGAATCTGTCCGCCCGCTTGCCGGTGTTGAAGTCGAGCGCTGGGATGCCGTGCGCGAAGAAGCGCGCGCCATCCGCTACGACGTGTTTGTCATCGAACAAGGCGTGCCCGTTGAACTGGAATGGGACGAGTGGGATGACGAGTGCTGGCATGCGCTGGCACACGATACGGCGGGTCGCCCCGTCGCCACTGGCCGCCTATTGCCCGACGGCCATATCGGCCGGATGGCGGTGCGCAAGGAGGCGAGAGGCACGGGCGTTGGCGCACGCGTGCTGGAAGCCTTGATCGACAAGGCGCAGTCGCTTGGCTATCCCGAGCTGATCCTGAACGCACAAACCCACGCCATGCCGTTCTACTCGCGCGCAGGCTTTACGGCCGAGGGCGAGGAGTTCGAGGAGGCCGGCATTCCGCACCGGACCATGCGCCGCGTGCTTACACGTTGATGTCCTGGGCGGCCCGCACAATGGCTGCGATGGCCGCCTGCGCCGCCGGCGACGCAGTTCTGCCGTGCAGCCGCACAATCCCAGTCTTGGACGGCGGCGAAAGCCACCCCGTCACCGCCAGCCGCACCAGCGTGCCGGTCTCCAGCTCCGCCTTTACCGCAGCGTCCGTGGCACCCAGGACGGTGTCTGTCGTGAGCGCGACCGTCTTCAGTACGCCGTAGTTGTCGCATTCCAGCGCGATGCTGGCTTCCTGTCCTGCCGGCACGCCAAGCAGCATCGCCAGTTCCACCTTTGACGGGCTCAGAAGCTTCGGTACGGCAATGCCGTATTCCCAAACTTCGCGCAGCGTGTGCGTGCGCCCTGCAAGCGGATGGCCGGCCCGCACGTACAGGTGCGGGGGCTGACCTCCAATCAATTGGATATCCAGCGCGGCGTCTTTCGGCATGTCGCGCACGTCGGCGGCGAAGAATTCGATGCTCTCGCTGCGCAGGCTCTCCAGCAGTTGCACCCAATTGCCGACTTCCATGCGCAGCGCCACCTGAGGATGTTGCTGCCGCAATTCCTGCAGCGCTTGCGGCATGAGCGTGGCCGTCAGCAGTGGCCCGACACCGAAGGCCGTGTCGCCAAGCTGGCTGTCGCGATACAGATCAACATCGCGTTGCAGGCAGCGCGCCTCGAACAGCAGGCGCCGCGCGCGTTCGATGACGAATTCGCCGGCGGGAGTGGGGCGCACGTCGCCGGTTTCGCGATCAAACAGGCGAATGCCGAGATCATCCTCGATCGCCTGGATGCTCCGGCTGAATGCGGGTTGGCTCAGATGCACCGCTTGCGCGGCACGTGCGAAGTGCAGCGCGTCGGCAAGGGCAACCACGTGGCTGAGGCGTCGCAAATCCATGATGTTGTGTACTTTGCATTGAATGAATGTTAATTATGCATTGGACGCATTGGTATCGCCCTCCTAGGCTTGTCTCCACAACAAGCGAGGAGACACCAATGAGTTCGCAGATGGAGCACGCGCTGATCGTCGCCTGCATCCTGGGATTTGCCGCCATGGAGTTCGTGACGCGGCGCTACCAAGCCAACGTGCGGGGCCGCGCAACTGCCAACGATGCCTGGCTGGAGGTGCTGATGTTCATCAGCCTCGTCGCCGTCACCCAACCGATCGCGCTGCTGGGCAGCAACGCATTGTGCAAATGGCTCATCCCGGCTCAGCACAACGCCTGGGCCGATCTGCCCTGGTGGGCGATGACCGGCCTGCTGCTCATCGGCGACGACCTCACGCAATACCTGTGGCACCGTGCTTCACACACGCCGCTGCTGTGGCCGTTGCACCGCGCGCACCACAGCGCTTCCTACATGAGCGTGCGTATTACGTACCGCAACAACTTCTTCTACTACCTGATGATGCCGGGCCTATGGATTGGCGGTGCGGCGGTGTACCTGGGCTTTGGGCCGGTCTATGCGGCGTACCTGGTCGTCAAGCTGACCGTCATTGTTGGCGCGCATTGCGCCTGGCCTTGGGACGCACCGCTGTACCGCATCCGCGCGCTGCGTCCGCTGATGTGGGTGATCGAGCGGACGATTTCCACGCCCGCCACGCACTGGGCGCATCACGCGCTCACCAACGCCGACGGCATCGGCCACTACAAGGGCAATTTCGGCAACCTGCTGTTTTTCTGGGATGTCCTATTCGGCACGGCGCATATCACGCGCAAATATCCCGCGCAGATCGGCTTGCAGGATGACGTGCTGTTCGGCGCAGAGCCTTGGACGGCGCAGATGTTCTATCCGCTGGTGCAGTCAAGGCGCGAACAGTCGGCGTTGCGCCCGGGCGGCGCGGCCATCACCGAAATGGAAGTGGACCAGGCCGCGAGCGCCAAGCAGGAAGCAGCCTGAGTGGGCAGCGCCTAGGTATCGGCGTGCGTGACGGTATCGAGCACGCCGAGATAGCGTGTTTCGCCAATCTGGCCCTGGGCGTCGAAGCGGCGCTCGGTCACGTCAAAGCACCCGTCGTGGCGGATGCGCAGGATGGTGCTGGCACGCGTGCCGTAGCGCGGCGAGCGGATGAAGGCGGCGGATAGCAGCTTCTCCCATTCAGGGGCCACGCCTGTGGCGGGCAAAGCGCCGGTCGGTGCTTCGCGCGCTTCCGACAGCAGATCGAGATAGCGCGCCACGTCCAGCGCGTTGCCGTGCCGGCCCGTATCTGCGGCCAGCGCTTCGGCAAAGGCAGCCATGCGATGCCGCACCTTGAACCACGGCGTATCGAGCAATGCGTTGGACAGCCCGTAAAGGCCGGGCGCGAGCTTGCGCGGCGCTTCGGCGCGGTTGCTCGTCCACCAGAGTTCGTCGCGCGTGGCGGTCAGCAGGTTGTAGCCGTTGTAGGCACGGTCGCGTGCGGCGAGGCTATCGAGATAGGCGGGCACCGACATGTCGTCCGCCATCAGGAAATTCGAGACGAGTTCCCCGCGCGAGCGTGCATCGGGCCGGCGCTCGGACGGCGCGCGGTAGTTTGTCAGCGCGGCAAAGCGGCCGTCACGCGTCATGCCCATCCACGTGCCTGCGTGACCGACCACCTGGGCCATGTCACGCCCGGCCAGCACATTGGGCGCGTCGCTCCACCACGCCAGCGGCGCGGCAGGGCGATCATAGAATTCGTCCCGGTTGGCGGCCACCACCAGCGCGTAGGCGGGGTGGGCGTGCCAGGCCGTGAGAATCAAACACATGGGCACTTCCTTTGAACGTGCCGCGCAACGAACGGCCAATGGTCAATGTGACGACCTGTGTCGCGCGGGCTTCGGCCAAGCATAGCAGCCTGCCGGATTTTTGCGATGTCGATTGCGGCAGGACGCCGTCAGCTGTTTTCCAGATCGACAAACAGCTCTGCATGGCGTTCACCCGCGACGAATTCACGCGGGCCGCCGGTTTCCCACAGGGCCGCCAGCGTGGCCGCAAACGCAGGCGGGACGTCGTCGTAGGACTCCATCCATGTGGCCTTGCCGTCGCGCGTTTCGGGCCGGCGCATCAACGCGCCGGCCACACCGGTCGCCTCTTCCACGGTATCGAGCCAACGCTGCCAGCGTGGCAGGGCATTGGCAGCGTCACGCTCGGCGACGCGGAAGTAGACGAACAGGTGGTCGGCCATGGTGGGGGCGGTATCAGGCGTTTTCTGAAGCGGGAATGACGTACGGCAGTTCTTGCAGCGTCAGCATCGGGCCGTCCGGCGTGGCCAGGTGGATGACGGTGTCGAGGGCGTCCAGCTTCAACTCGACGAGTAGATCGGTCCCGCCATCCGGCGCCATGGCTGCATTGACCACCATGCCGCACGGTTGGTTCGGATCGGCTGCGCTGTAGACCTCGGCGCCGGCCGACGTGGGGGCATTGACGTGCGCGCGCTGCATGCGCCGCTTGAGCGTGCCGCGATACTGGCTGCGTGCCACGATTTCCTGCCCCGGGTAACAACCCTTGCGGAAATCGACGCCGCCCAGCAGTTCCAGGTTCACCATCTGCGGGACGAACTGCTCCTGTGTGGGCAGGGTGATGTGCGGCACACCTGCCTGCAGGCTCAGCCAATCCCACACCTCGGTGCCGACCAGCGACAGCCGCGACGACAGCGTCTTCCAGGCGTCCTGGAAGTGCTCGGCATGCACCATCCATTGATAGCGCGGGCGGCCGCCGGCATCCGGCAGGCGGACGACGGCGCCGAATTGCTGGCCGACCGTGGCAGGCTGCTGCGCCACCGCGTTGACGGTATCGGGTTCAGGCAGCACGGCACCAGCCTCGCGCAGCGCTTCCGCCGCGTCAGGCCCGGCGACGCCGATGGCGATGAACTCGTCCATCGGGCGCAGCTTGGCCTTGGCGCGCAGCACGAACATCGACAGGCGCTTGGTCAACGCGGGCGCGATCAGCTTGTCTGTCTGCAGCACGATCGTATCGGCCTGGCGCCATACCAGCAGGGTGGCAAGCAGCCGTCCTTTGGGCGAGCAATAGCCCGCCAGTCGCGCCTGGTTCAGGCCCAGGCCGGTCACGGCGTTGGTGAGTTGGTTATGGAGGAACTCGGCGGCATCGGCGCCTTCGACAGCGATGCGCGCCAGATCGGTCGGCGCACACAGCACGCTGCCGCGCGTGGCGGCATCAAATTGCACGTCGAGCGGAGGAAAGCTCAGCGTATCGACAAAATCGTGGAAGACATCATTCATGGTGCGGGGCGGCCTGAGATTGACCCGGTATTATATTGGGCTGTCTGAAGGGCAGCTTGTGCCCTGTCTATCCATTTCAAGAGTGCGGAAATCGCCGGTGTCGGCCGGTTCCTCACACAGATTCGCAACAGAATGCTCTCTTTTCTCAAACGCTTGGTCCTGCTGGCCATCCTGATTGTGCTGGCGGCGGCAGGCGGCGTGGTGTGGTGGGCCCAGCAACCGGTGAGCCTGGCGGCGTCGCCGCTGGAGGTGGTGATCAAACCGAACTCGAGCGTGATCTCGGTCGGCAAGCAGCTTGCGAGCGCCGGTGTGGGCGTGCAACCGCAGTTGTTCTCGCTGGTGGCGCGCGCGACAGGCAACGCCAAGAGCCTGAAAGCCGGCGGCTATGCGCTGGAAACCGGCGCGACGCCCATGTCCATCTTGGACAAGATAGCGCGCGGCGACGTCACGCATTACGTGGTCACCGTCATCGAGGGCTGGTCGATGCGGCAGATGCGGGCGGTGGTGGACGCAGAGCCTGCGCTCAAGCACGACACGGCCGGCATGTCCGATGCAGACCTGATGCGCAAGATCGGCGCGCCCGAAGCCAACCCGGAAGGCCTCTTCTTTCCCGACACCTACCTCTTTGCACGGGGTAGCAGCGATGTGGAGCTGTACCGTCACGCGTACCAAGCCATGCAGAAGCGCCTGAACGATGCCTGGGCCAAGCGCTCACTGGATCTGCCGTACAAGACGCCGTACGAAGCGCTGACCATGGCCTCTATCATCGAAAAGGAGACCGGCCAGAAGCTGGAACGGCCGATGATTGCCGCCGTGTTCGTCAACCGCCTGCGCAAGAACATGCTGCTGCAGACCGACCCGACGGTCATCTACGGCATCGGTGCCGGCTTTGACGGCAATTTGCGCAAGCGCGACCTGCAGACCGACACGCCGTACAACACCTACACGCGCACCGGCCTGCCGCCCACGCCAATCGCGCTGCCGGGCATGGCGTCGCTGCAGGCGGCACTGAACCCGGCACCGTCCGACGCGCTGTATTTCGTGGCGCGCGGCGACGGCAGCAGCCAGTTTTCGACCAACCTGACGGACCACAACCGGGCCGTCAACAAATATCAGCGCGGCCAACCATGACCGGCAAGTTCATCACATTCGAAGGGATCGACGGCGCGGGCAAGAGCACGCACCTGGCGTGGTTTGCACAGCAACTGCAGGCGAAGCTCGCGCCCCTGGGCAAAAAGGTGGTCGTCACCCGCGAGCCGGGCGGCACGCCGCTGGGCGAGCGACTGCGCGAAGTGTTGCTGCACGAACGCATGCACCTGGAAACCGAAGCGCTGCTGATGTTCGCGAGCCGCCGCGAGCACATTGCCGAGGTGATTCAGCCCGCGCTGGACGCCGGCGATTGGGTCATCTCGGACCGCTTCACCGATGCCACGTTCGCCTATCAGGGCGGGGGCAGGGGCCTGGCAATCGACCGGCTGGAAGCGCTGGAGCACTGGGTACAGCAGGGCCTGCAGCCGACCAAGACCATCCTCTTCGATCTGGCGCCTGAAATTGCCGCCGCGCGCCTGGCCGATGCCCGCACGCCGGACAAGTTCGAGGCCGAATCAGCGCAGTTCTTCCTGCGCACGCGCGCCGAATACCTGCGCCGCGCGGCAGCCGAACCGGATCGATTTGTCGTGCTCAACGCCAACCGCGAGCGCAGTGATATCCAGAAAGACTTGGAGAATCTGCTTGCAACGCTCTGATTTTGCAGGCAATTTCGGATACGGAAATAATGGTTCCACGGCAAGTTTTCGCATCAATAATCTGACGCAACCCATTGATTCATGATGCTTTATCCTTGGCAATTCGCTGATTGGTCCCGCCTGCAAGCCATGCGGGCCAAGCTGCCGCACGCGATTCTGCTCAACGGCCAGGCCGGCACCGGCAAGCGCGATTTCGCCATGCACTTCGCGCAAAGCCTGCTGTGCGATACGCCGGCGGCCGACGGCCAGCCCTGCGGCACATGCGCGGCCTGCAACTGGTTTGCGCAGGGCAACCACCCGGACTTCCACCTCGTGCGCCCTGAAGCGATGGAAGACGCGCCCGAGACGGAGAAGGACGCCGACGGCAAAAAGAAGGCGCCCAGCAAGATCATCCGTATGGAACAGGTGCGCAACCTGATCGAGGCGGTGGGGGTGGGCACGCACCGGGCCGGGTTGCGGGTGGTGGTGCTGTATCCGCTCGACGCGTTGCAGACCGAAGGCGCCAACGCGTTGCTCAAGACGCTGGAAGAGCCGCCGCAGCACACCGTCTTCCTGCTGGTGACGGATCGTATCGACCGTATCCTGCCGACCATTCTGTCGCGCTGCAGGCAGTTTCCGCTGCAGCCGCCGCAGCCCGAGGCCGCGCGCCAATGGCTGGAACAGCAAGGCGTGCCGCACGCGCAAAGCCTGCTGGCGGAGTTCGGCAATGCGCCGCTGGCCGCGCTGGCCGCCGCCGAGTCCGAAGACCGTCCGCTGCTGCAATTCCTGCTTGAACAGCTCGGCCAGGGCGCAAAGCTCGATGCACTGGCTACGGCCGACCATTTACAAAAATTGTCGGTCCCGGCCGTTCTCAGTACCATGCACCGATGGGTCTTTGACTTGATGGCGGCACGCTTGGCGGGGCGTCCGCGCTACTTTCCGGCGCAGCGCGATGTGCTGCAACGTTGCGCGAATACCATTCCGCTGGACCGCCTGGAACGTTTTGCGCGTGCCTTGCCCCAGCGGCGCCGCTCCGAGCAGCATCCGCTGGCCGCGCGGCTCGTCATCGAAAGCCTTTTGCTGGATTACCGGCAGCTCTTTCCGTCTGCCTGAACCCGAACCCGCACCTGAACGTTTGCACTCTGTGGACACCCTGTGAGCACTGCACCTCTTCGTACGCCCGGCACTCCCGTCACCCCTGGTACCCCCGCTGCACCCGGCACGGCTTCAGGCGCACCGACCCGTCCGGGCATCGTCTCGCTGGCCATCAAGGATGAAGCTGGCCTGCACGCCGCCTACATGCCGTTCCTGAAGAACGGCGGCATCTTCGTGCCGACACAGCGCCCTTACCGGATTGGCGAGGAGGTCTTCCTTGTGCTGTCGCTGCTGGACCGCCCGCAGAAGTATCAGGTGGCCGGCAAGGTAGCCTGGATCACGCCGGTGGGCACGCCGGCCAAGACGCCGGGCATTGGCGTGCACCTTGGCGAAGATGAGCAGTGCCGCGTGCTGCGCCGTGTGATCGAAGAGGTGCTGGGCAAACAGATCAATTCGCAGCGTCCCACCCAAACACTTTGATTTTTTCCTGATACGGCGCACGAAGTTTACGCCGTAACTTTCTGATTATTCGATGTTTGTCGATTCCCACTGTCATATCAATTTCCCCGACTTGCGCGCGCGCCTGCCTGAGCTGCTGACGCGCATGCGGGAGAACCGCGTCACGCACGCACTCTGCATTTCCGTCACGCTGGAGGATTTTCCGAGTGTGCTGGAGATTGCCGAGCAGGAGCCCAACGTGTACGCCACCGTGGGCGTGCATCCCGACGCTGAGGCCGACGTCGAAGAAGGCAGATCCATTGAAGAGCCCACGCTCGAGCGCCTGCTGACGCTGGCCGATCATCCGCGCGTGGTCGGCATCGGTGAAACCGGGCTCGACTACTACCGCCTGGGCGACCGTACCGTGGCCGACATGGAATGGCAGCGCGATCGCTTTCGTACGCATATTCGCGCGTCGAAGCAGACCGGCAAGCCGCTGGTGATCCACACGCGCTCGTCGGCCGACGACACGCTGGCGATCATGCGCGAGGAAGGCGCCGAGGCTGCGCGCGGCGTCATGCACTGCTTTACAGAGACCTGGGACGTGGCCAAGGCCGCGCTGGACCTGGGTTTCTATATCTCCTTCTCGGGCATCGTGACGTTCAAGAACGCGGTGGACCTGCAGGAAACCGCCAGGAAGGTGCCGCTGGACCGCATGCTGATCGAGACCGACTCGCCGTACCTGGCGCCGGTGCCGTTCCGAGGCAAGACGAACGAGCCGGCGTATGTGCGGCACGTGGGCGAATTCCTGGCTACGCTGCGCGGCGAACCACTCGAGCGGATTGCCAGCGCCACCACCGAGAACTTCTTCAATCTATTCAATGCGATACCGCGATAACTTGAAGCAAGCGATGAAAAAAATCGCACTGGCTGGTGCGCTGACCATGGCGTTGTCGGGTGCCGCATTCGCCACGCCGCAGGACGATCTGCGCAACGCCGTCGAATACAACCGCCCGGCGCTGGTGCAGAAGTATGTCGCGCAGGGCGTCGACCCCAACCTGAAGACCCGCGATGGCACGCCGCTGCTGGTGGATGCGCTCAAGGAGAAGAACATCGAGGTGGCCGAGGCGCTCATCCGCGCCAAGAACATCGATTTCGAGCGCACCAATGCCGCAGGTGAAAACGCGCTGATGATGGCCGCGTACCAGGGCCTGCTGCCCATGGTGAAGCTGATGGTGGAAACGTACGACGTGGAGGTCAACAAGACCGGCTGGACCGCGCTGCATTACGCCGCCACCAACGGGTATGACGACATCGTCAAATACCTGCTCGACCACGCGGCCTATATCGATGCCGAAAGCCCCAACGCGACCACGCCGCTGATGATGGCCGTCATGGGCGGGCACATCACCACCGTCAAGCTCCTGCTGGACGAGGGCGCCGACATGAACCTGCGCAATCAGCAGAAGATGGACGTGATCGACTTCGCCAAGCGGTATCACCAGGATGAGATTGCTGCGGGGCTGGAATCGCGCCGGCGCAAGCTGGCGGAGCAATCCGGCAAGCCTGCTTCGGCGCCGGTCCCTGCAGCCGCAGTCTCGCCGCCTCTCAAGGCTGCAGCGCCGGATGTGCCGACGCCGATGGCGCCCGCTAAACGCGACGCCGGAGCGCCTAGCCCGGCCGGCCGGGATACGATCGGCACGCCCACCAACATGCTGTTTGACAGCAACCGCTAGACGCGGCCCGAACGGCCCGGCACGTCAGCGCCGGTGCCGGGCGTGATGCGCTTCACGCCCGCCGCGCCAGCCGCACTCCGGTGAACTGCCACCGTTGGTGCGGATAGAAGAAGTTGCGATACGTCGCCCGCAGATGCCCCTCGGGCGACACGCACGATCCACCGCGCAGCACCATCTGGCTGCACATGAACTTGCCGTTGTATTCGCCCACGGCGCCCTCGGCCGGCTCGAAGCCCGGATACGGGCCATAAGGGCTGGCGGTCCATTCCCACACATCACCGAACAATTGACGCAGGCTGCCGGCCTGGGCGATGCCGTGGTCGGGAAGCGGGCGTAGCGCGCCGCGGCCGGCGAAGTTGCCTTGCACGGGCAGGCCTTCGGCGGCGTGCTCCCATTCGGCTTCCGTCGGCAGGCGTGCGCCGGCCCAGCGGGCGTAGGCATCGGCCTCGTAAAAGCTGACGTGCGTGACCGGCGCGTCCAGATCTACCGGCTGCAGGCCGTGCAGCGACATCTGCTGCCAGCCTTCAGCCTCATCCATGCCGGCGCGCCAGTAGAGCGGGGCGTCAATGCCTTCCCGCTGCACCCACGCCCAGCCGTCGGCCAGCCACAACGTTGGCTGGCAATAGCCGCCGTCCTGCATGAAGGCGAGCCACTCGCGGTTGGTGACAGGGTGCGTGGCCAGCGCATACGCCTCCAGCCACACGGTGTGACGCGGGCCTTCGCAGTCGAACATGAAATCAGTATCGGTTCCCGTATCGGTTCTGCCGATCTGCACGGCACCGCCCTGGAAGCTGACCCAACCCTGTTGCACCGGGGCCGCGTGCACGCGTGCTACGGGCGCTTGGGCATAGGCCGGGCACAGCGGGTTCTGCGCAAACAGGTGGAGAAGATCGGTCAGCAGCAACTCCTGGTGCTGCTGTTCGTGGTGCAGGCCGAGGGTCACCAGACGGGCAAGATCGTCCGATACGCCGCCGGCCAGCAAGCGCTGCATGGCCGCATCGACATGGGCGCGGTAGGCGCGCACCTCGTCGAGCGTGGGGCGCGTGAGCATGCCCCGGCGCGGGCGCGGGTGCCGCGCACCGACCGTTTCGTAGTACGAATTGAACAGGTACCGGTAGCGCGCATCGGGTGAGCGATAGTCCGGCGCGTTGGGGCCAAGGATGAACTCCTCGAAGAACCACGTCGTATGGGCCAGGTGCCATTTGGCGGGGCTGGCGTCGTCCATGGACTGGACGGTGGCATCGGCGTCGGACAACTGCGCCGTCAAGGCCAGGGATTGCGCTCGCACCATGCCGTAGTGCTGCATCAGCGCGGGCAGGGCGGTGGTCGGCACATCAAATACAGGCGATACGCGCATGGGGTCTCCAGAGCAGGCAGCGAGGACAGCACAGCAGCAAGTGGGCCATGCCGCTGCGCGCGCATTGGCGCCCCCAGCTTGCCCATGTTCGTAAGAAGCATATGCGAGCTTTGTAACTTTGCCATGCGCAACGCTGGCGATGCTGCGTTGCGATGATGGCTGCACCGCAGCATCGATTGTCATGAAACAGTCACTGCGCGCACCTAGGATGTAAACGTTTACACCTTCCAGGGGCGCGTAGTGGGCAGCAGCATCAAGGACGTGGCGACGCACGCCGGCATTTCGATTGCCACCGTGTCGCGGGCGGTCAATACGCCGGAGCGGGTGAGTGCCTCGACGCTGGCCCGAGTGCAGGCGGCCATGGATGCGCTGCACTATCGCCCGAACGCGCTGGGCCGCCAGTTGCGCGCCGAGCGCACGGGCTTGCTTGGCGTGGTGCTGCCGTCGCTCGCCAACCCCGTGTTTGCCGAGTGCATGCAGGGCATCGAGGAAGCCGCATCCATCACCGGCCAGCGTGTGATGCTCATGACGACCGCCTACGACCGCGAGCGCGAGGCCCGCGCCATCGAGACCATGCTCGAGCAACGTGTCGACGGTCTGATCCTGACCGTGGCCGATGCAGCCGCCAATCCGCATCTCGATCGACTGGACGCCGAGCATGTGCCTTATGTGCTGGTCTACAACGATACGGTCGGCCAGGCACGCATTCCGGCGCGCTGCTGCGTGACGGTCGACAACCGGGCCGCTGCGCGCGACGCCATCCGCGCGTTGCTGGCGCAAGGGCACCGACAGATCCGTATGCTTACCGGCACGCTGGCGGCCTCGGACCGTGCGGCCCTGCGCCACGACGGCTACCGCGAAGCGCTGGAGGCGGCCGGCATTGCGCCGCAGCCGCCCGTCGAAATTGACTTCAATGCCGATGCCATGCTGCCCGCCGAGTTGGCCCGGCTGCTCGCACCGCCGCGCCCGACCGCCATTTTCTGCAGCAACGACCGCCTCGCGCTGCTCACCATCCGCTCGCTGCGCGAGATGGGCCTGCGCGTGCCCGAAGACGTGAGCGTGGTCGGCTTTGATGGCCTGGCGATAGGGCAGTGGCTCTCGCCCACGCTGGCCACCGTGGCGCAGCCGCACCGCCGGATCGGCACCGATGCGGCCACGGCGCTGGCTCGCCGCATCGCCGGCGAGGTGGTCCCCTCGATTACCTTGCCGCACCGCCTGCTGGCGGGCGGCACGCTGGCCCGAGCGCCGGCTGAAACGTCTCTCTCCGTTGTTTCTTCCCTCACGTCTGATACGCAAGGAGCGTCTCGATGAAACGTCTCGTTCAATGGCTGCGCGCGTGCGGCCTCGTGGCTGCCGGCGCCATCGCCCTGGCTGCGCCGGTGCAGGCACAGCCCGCGGGCCAGCAGGTCGCCATCTGCTACAACTGCCCGCCCGAATGGGCCGACTGGGCCAGCCAGATCAAGGCCATCAAGGAAAAGACCGGCATTACCGTGCCGTTCGACAACAAGAACTCCGGCCAGGCCATCGCGCAGATGCTGGCGGAGAAATCGCACCCTGTGGCCGACGTGGCATACCTCGGCATCACGTCTGCGTATCAGGCCAAGGAAAAGGGCCTGGTCGCCAACTACAAGCCCAAGCATTGGGAAGACATTCCGGCCGGCATGAAAGACCCGGACGGCGCATTCTTCTCGATCCATTCCGGCACGCTGGGCTTCTTCGTCAACAAGGACGCACTGGAAGGCAAGCCGGTGCCGCGTTCCTGGAAAGATCTCCTCAAGCCCGAATACAAGGGCATGGTCGGCTACCTCGACCCGAGCAGCGCCTTCGTCGGCTATGTGGGCGCCGTGGCGGTCAACCAGGCGCTGGGCGGCTCGCTGGACAACTTCGGCCCGGCCATCGAGTGGTTCAAGCAGTTGAAGAAGAACGCGCCGATCGTGCCGAAGCAGACCGCCTACGCGCGCGTCGTGGCCGGTGAAATCCCGATCCTGCTCGACTACGACTTCAACGCTTACCGTGCCAAGTACAAGGATCACGCGAACGTGGAATTCGTGATCCCGCAGGAAGGCACGATTGCCGTGCCGTACGTGATGAGCCTGACAGCTGGCGCGCCGCATGCCGAGAACGCCAAGAAGGTGCTCGATTTTGTCCTGTCGGACGAAGGCCAGACGCTGTGGGCCAACGCCTACCTGCGCCCGGTGCGCGCCAGCGCCATGAGCAAGGAAGCCGCCTCGCGCTTCCTGCCGGCCAGCGAATACGCCCGTGCAAAGACGGTCGACTTCAACAAGATGGCAGCCGGCCAGCAGGCATTTGGCACGCGCTACCTGAACGAGGTCCGCTGAGCATGAGCACCGTCACCCGAACCACCTTGCCCGACGATGCGGTATTGCCAGCACGGTGGCGGGTGGCGTTGCTGGCACCGGCCGTTGCGCTGTTCTGCGCGTTCTGGCTGCTGCCGATGGCCGCGCTGCTGCGTGTCAGCGGCAGCGAGGGCGTGATTGCCACCTACACCGCAGCGCTGACCACGTCTCGCTACCTCAGCAGCCTGTTTTCGACGGTAATGCTGTCGGCGGCAGTCACGCTGGCGACGCTCGTCCTCTCGACCATCGCCGGGCTGTTTCTGGTGCGCCACAACGTACCGGGAAAGCAAATGATTACCGCCATGCTGACGTTTCCGCTGGCGTTTCCTGGTGTGGTGGTCGGCTTCATGGTGATCCTGCTGGCGGGGCGCCAGGGACTGCTGGGCGACGTCACGCACAAGCTCATCGGTGAGAAATGGGTGTTCGCCTATTCCATCGGCGGGTTGTTTCTCGGCTACCTGTATTTCTCGATCCCGCGCGTGGTGCTGACGGTGATGGCGGCGGCGGAAAAGCTCGATCGCTCACTGGAAGAAGCGGCGCGCTCGCTGGGCGCATCGTCGTGGCAGGTGACGCGCGATGTGCTGGTGCCGGGGCTGGCGCCTGCGCTGATCGCCTCCGGCGCGATCTGCTTTGCCACGTCGATGGGCGCATTCGGCACCGCCTTCACGCTCGCCACCGATATCGACGTCTTGCCGATGACGATCTATACCGAGTTCACGCTCAACGCGGGCATTGCGATGGCGGCAGCGCTGTCGGTGGTGCTGGGCGTGGTGACGTGGCTGGTGCTGGCGATTGCGCGCACCGCGAGTGGTAGCCCAAGTGGGGCCGCAGCATGAAACGCGTGCTTTCTCTTTCGCAGTGGCTCATCACGCTGCTGCTGTGCCTGTTCCTGATCGTGCCCGTCGTGCTGTCGATGGCCGTGGGCCTGACGCGCAACTACATCCGCGGCTTCAAGAGCGGTTGGACGCTGGATTGGGTCGCCCAAGTCTGGGAGATGTATCACGCGTCGATCTGGATGTCGCTGCTGGTGGCGCTGTGCACGCTGGTGATCGTGCTCGCGGCCGGCGTGCCGGCAGGCTATGTACTGGCGCGGCGCCAGAGCCGTGCGAGCCGCCTGATCGAAGAATTCCTGACGCTGCCCGTGGCGCTGCCCGGCTTGGCGACGGCGCTGGGCTTGATCGTGGCGTACGGCGGCTTTGGCGGCTTTCGCGAGAGCCTTTGGTTCATCGTCGTCGGCCATGTGGTGTTTACGCTGCCGTTCATGGTGCGCTCGGTTGCCGCCGTGGCGGCAGGCCAGAACCTGAAGACGCTGGAAGAGGGCGCTGCCAGCCTGGGCGCGTCGTTCTGGCAGCGCTTTCGCACCATCGTGCTGCCCAACGTGCAACCCGGCATCCTGGCCGGCGCGCTGACGGTGGTGACGCTCTCGGTGGGCGAGTTCAACCTCACCTGGATGCTGCACACGCCAGAAACCAAGACCCTGCCGGTCGGCCTGGCCGACACCTATGCGTCGATGCGGCTGGAAATTGCCAGCGCCTACACGCTGATCTTCTTCGTCATGATCGTGCCGCTGCTGGTGCTGATGCAGCGCTTTGGCGGCCTGCGGGTGAACAACGGAAAGGCTTCCCGATGAGTACCGAATCCCTACATCTCGCGCCCGTGCCCATCCGGCTGCGTGGCTGCGGAAAACACTTCGGCGGCCAGCGCGTGCTGGAGTCGATGGACCTCGACATCGCCGCCGGCGAGACCGTCGTGCTGCTCGGCCCCTCGGGCTGCGGCAAGACCACCACGCTGCGCGTCGTCGCCGGGCTGGAGGCGCCGGACGCCGGCGGCACCGTGCACTTCGGCGATGAAGACGTGACCGCGCGCCCGATCGAGCGCCGCCGCGTCGGCATGGTGTTCCAGAACTACGCGCTGTTCCCCAACCTGAGCGTGCGAGGCAATGTGGAATACGGCCTGCGCATCCAGCGCCGGCAGAACGGTTTGTCCGACACACAGATCAGCGCCCGGGCAAACATGCTGCTGGAGATGATGCAACTCACTCCGTACGCGGACCGCGGTGTCGATCAGCTCTCCGGCGGTCAGCGCCAACGCGTGGCACTGGCGCGCGCATTGGCGCCCGAGCCGCGCGTGCTGCTGCTCGACGAACCGCTAACGGCGCTCGACGCCAAGCTGCGCGAGTCCGTGCGTGCAGAGATGGACCGCCTACTGCGCAGTCTCGGCATCACGACCATCTACGTCACGCACGACCAGGAAGAGGCGATGGCGCTGGCCGATCGCATTGTCGTCATGGAAGCCGGCCGCATTGCGCAGATCGGCACGCCGCGCGAAATCTACTTCCAGCCGGCCAACCGGCACGTGGCGGATTTCATCGGCATCATGAACCGGCTCGACGGCACGCGGCAGGATGGCACGTTCGTCTGCGCGGGCGGCAGCGTGCGCGTGCCGGACGGCGACGGCAATGCGGTCTTCTTCCGTCCCGAAGATGCCGTGCTGGCCGACCCGTCCCAGGCGGCGCTGAAGGGCACGGTCGAGTCGGCGGTGTTTCTCGGCTTCCGCACCCGCGTGCGCGTGGCGGGCGTGTCAGCCACGCCGTTGTTCATCGATGTGCCCGGCCGCCAGCAGTTTGCGCTGGGCCATGCGGTCGGCTTCGATATCCCAGCAGACCGCCTCTTGTCCTTGCAAGCCTGATGCCGATGCACTTCCTGCAACTGACAGACCTTCATATCAAGCGCCCGGGGCGACTGGCTTATCGGCGCGTAGATTCGGCGGCCTATTTGTCACGCTGCGTGGCACATATCCTGGCACAGCCCGAGAAACCAGACGCTATCGTCCTGACCGGCGATCTGGTCGACGCCGGCGCGCCCGAGGAATACGCCCACCTGCGTGCGGTGCTGGCGCCGCTCGATGCGGCAGGCATCCGCATGCTGCCGGTGCTCGGCAACCACGATGGCCGTGATGCCGCACGCGAAGCCTTTGCCGATTGGCTCGCGCCAATTCCGGCCGCCGCGCAGGACACGAGTGCATTCCAGTACTGGACCGACATTGGCGACGTGCGCCTGATCGTGATCGACACGCTGGACACCGGACATCCGGGCGGCCGTCTGGGCTTACCGCGCCTTGATTGGGTGGCCGAAGCGCTGGCATGCGAAACGCAACGCCCGACCGTCATCGCCATGCACCATCCGCCATTTGCCACCGGCATCGGCCACATGGACGTGCAATCGCTCGCCGAAGAAGATATCCCGGCCTTCGCGCAGATCGTGCGTGCCGCCGGCAACGTCGAGCGCATCATCTGCGGGCACCTGCATCGCTCCATCGACGTGCGTTTTGCGGGCACGGTGGCGTCCACTTGCCCATCGCCGGCACACCAGGTCGCACTGGATCTGGACCCTGATGCTGCGCCCGGTTTTGTCATGGAGCCACCGGCCTACAAGGTCCATGCGTGGGTGCCGGGGCAAGGCTTGGTGAGCCATCTCGCCTACGTGGGGCAATTCGATGGCCCGCATCCGTTTTTTGAGCCGGACGGCCGGCTGATCGACTAGGCCGCTTCCACGGCGGCCGCCAGACGGGCGACCAGCGCATCGGCCTCGCTTTCCGCCGATGCGATGGACGCGCGTAACCGCTTGTCGGCAAATTCGTCGTATTCGATCGCGACGGATGCCACATCCGTGACGCCGATGTAGCCGAATGCCGTGGCGACGCCGGCCTCGACGTGGTTCAGGTGGGCAATGTGCTGGCCGGGGCCGTAACCGAAATCGCCGCGTGCGCTGAGGATGACGAGGCGCTTGTTCATGCCGGCCAGCAGCTGTATCCGATGCTCAACACCGGCTTTGATGCGTTTGCGCAGGCCATCGATGCCATTCGTAGCTCCCAAGCGCAACCGGGGCGTCAGCGCGTGACGCTCACGGCACCGATGGGGGTTGCTGCGCGCTGGCTGGTGCCTCGGCTGGGTGAATTTGCTACGCAGCATCCGGAGGTGGATCTGCGCATTCATGCGTCCGACACCGTGGTCGACCTGCATGGCGGCAGCGCAGACCTTGCCGTGCGCTATGGCGATACGCCCGTCACGGGGAATGGACTCGTCACCGAGCGGCTCTTTGGCGACGCCTATGCGCCGGTCTGCCACCCGGGCCTGAACGTGCGGTCGCACGACGATCTGGCGCGCGTGCCGCTTATTCACTCCGAGTGGCAGCGCACGCTGCCGCAGCCGATTGCCTGGCCGATGTGGGCGCGCGCGGCAGGTATCGAGCACACGCTCAGGCACGACACGGGCATCGTGCTGTCCGACGACGGGCATGCCATGTCGGCGGCAATGGCGGGGCAAGGCGTGATCCTGGCGAACCTGCCGCTGGTGCGCGATGCGCTGGAGGCGGGCACGCTCGTCCAGCCTTTCGCAGCGCCGGTCATTCAGCGCTATGCGTTCTGGGCCGTGGCGCCATCTGCGCGGCTTGAAGACGCTGCCGTGCGCGCGGTGTGGGATTGGCTATGCGCGTGCCGGGAAAACACGGTACGTGTGCATCGCTCAGCCCAATAGCGGCGACGCGGCACGTGCCGGCGCGAACGCTTCGTGCCACGCGGCCGCAAGCTGCAGCAACGCAAACTCCGACCGGGGCGGCGCAATCACCTGCAGGCCCAGCGGCAGGCCATCGGCGGTCAAGCCCGACGGCAGGCTCGCGGCCGGCACGCCCGCCAGCGTGGCGCCAATCACGACTTCCATCCAGCGGTGGTATGTGTCCATCGCGCGGCCTGCTACGGCCTTGGGCCAGTGCTCTTCGGCGGTGAAGGGCGCAACCTGCGTGCAAGGCAGGACGAGGAAATCGTAGTGCGCAAACTGCCGCAGCAGCGCCTGGTACCAGCTTGCCCGTGTGGCGATGGCTCGGTTGATGTCGATGGCGGTGCGGCTGCGTCCATGCTCGATCTCCCAGATGGCTTCGGGCTTGAGCAAATCGCGCGTGGCGGCGTTGGCGTACAGCAGCCCGAGGTTGCCGGACACACTCAGCGCGCGCAGCGTGCACCAGCATTCCCACAGCGCATCCATGGCGAAGAAGGGCCGTACGGTTTCGACATGACAGCCCAGCGTATCGAACGTATCGAGCGCGTGCTCGTTGACGGCCAGCACTTCGCGGTCGACGGCAAGGTAGCCACCGAAATCTCCCAACCAGCCAATGCGGGCCTGCCGGAAATCCCGGTGCAGCGGCTGCATGAAGCACGCCGGATCGTCACTCAGCGACAGCGGCGCACGCGGGTCGTAGCCGGCCTGCGTGGCGAGCAGCCACGCGAGGTCGTGCGGATTGCGCGCCATGGGGCCTTCAGTGCCCAACTGCTGGAAGAACACGTCGCCGGTCGGTCCGTAAGGCACGCGACCGAGGCTTGGACGCAGGCCGTAGATGTTGTTCCAGGCGGCGGGGTTGCGCAGCGAGCCCATCATGTCGCTGCCGTCGGCCACGGGCAGCATGTTCAGCGCCAGCGCGGCGGCCGTGCCACCGCTGCTGCCGCCGGCCGAGCGCTCGGGGTTCCAGGCGTTGCGCGTAGTGCCGTACACGCGGTTGTAGGTGTGCGAGCCGAGCCCGAACTCAGGCGTATTCGTCTTGCCGATCAGCACCGTGCCTTGCCGGCGAATGCGCTCGACGACGATGCTGTCATGCGTCGGCACATTGCGCGCCATGGCGAGACTGCCCATCGCCGTCACCATGCCTGCGGTGGCCGCAAGATCCTTGGGCGCTTGCGGAAAGCCATGCATCCAGCCGCCGGACAAACCTTGCGACAGCAGCACATCCCGCTCGCGTGCCTGGTCGATGGCGGATTCGGCATCGATGCGGGCCACGACGGCATTGACCGTCGGGTTATGACGATCGATCTGCGCAAGGAACGCTTCCATGACTTCCACGCACGACACATCGCGCGCGTGGATACGCCGGGACAGTTCGATCGCGCTCCATTGGACGATCTCTTCGTTGGCGGCCGCAGGTGTTGCAGCTTGGCTCGGATTCGCTTGCATTGCTTGACTCGAAGTTCACTTCACGCGGCGCTCAGGTAGGTTTGCGCCAGACGCACCCAGGCGGCTGCGCCCAACGGCAACACCTGGTCGTTGAAGTCGTAGCCGGGGTTGTGCACCATGCAGCCGCCGAATTCGCCTTCGCCATTGCCGAGGATCAGGTAGCAGCCCGGCACTTCATTGAGCATCCAGGCAAAGTCTTCGCTGCCGTTGAGCCCCTTGGGCGCCTGGGTGACGACGTTGGCCGCGCCTACCAGTTCGGTACATACCCGCTGCGCCAGTTGCGTCTCGGCCTCGGTATTGACCATGGGCGGCGTCAATTGACGATAGTCGATCTGCGCCTCGACGCCATGGGCCTGTGCGGTGAGGCTGACAATCTCGCGAATGCGGATTTCCACCAGCGCACGCGTTTCCGGCCGCGCTGCGCGCACATTCAGGCCGATCGTCACCGATTCGGGAATCACGTTGTGCGTTGCACCGCCGCGAATGAAACCGACCGACACCACCGCCGTGTCGTCAGGCGCGACATTGCGTGCGACCACGGTTTGCAACGCGGTGATGATGGCGGCCGACGCGGCAATCGGATCCCGCGCGCGATGCGGCATCGCACCGTGTCCGCCCATGCCCTTGATGGTGACGTCGGCCACGTCGGAAGACAGGCTCACCGGCCCTGGCAGCACGCGGAAGCTGCCCGCCGGCACGCCCGGCATATTGTGCAAGGCGTAGACGGCATCGCAGGGGAAGCGCTCGAAGAGGCCGTCTTCGATCATGGCGCGCGCACCGCACAGGTTTTCTTCATCGGGCTGGAAGATGAGGTTCAGCGTGCCATCAAAATCGCGGCTCTCGGCCAGCGCCTTGGCTGCGGCGAGCAGGATGGCGGTGTGCCCGTCGTGGCCGCACGCATGCATCTTGCCGTGGTTGCGGCTGGCGTAAGGCAGGCCGGTCGCTTCAACAATGGGCAGGGCGTCCATGTCCGCGCGAATGCCAAGGCGGCGCGTGCCGTTGCCCAGCTTCAGTTGGCCCACCACGCCGCTCTTGCCGATGCCCGTGTGCACCTCGTAACCCCAACTCTTGAGCAGATCGGCCACCAACGTGCTGGTGGCGCCCACCTCGAAACCGAGTTCGGGCTGCGCGTGGATCTGACGGCGGATGTTGACGAACGTTTCTGCATCGATATGGACGGGCGGCAGGAGATGCGGCAACAGTTGGAACGGCGTGAGCGTGGGGGCTTTCGTCATGTCGGGGCTCCGGGGGTTGGAGGTTGGAGATGGGAATCCGGGGTCAATCGGTTTCGCGCGCTTCGCGCAGGCTCAGCACGGTCAGCAGCGTGATGGCGCTGCACGCCATCATGTAAAAGGCAGGGGAGAGCGGATTGCCGGTGCGGGCCAGCAGCCACGTCACGACAAACTGGCACGAGCCGCCAAACACCGTGACGCCGATCGCGTAGATGACCGACAGGCCGCTGGCGCGCACCTTGATGGGCAGCAGCTCCATCATCATGAGCAGCATGGGCGTGGTGCCCAGGTACAGCGTGCCGGTGAGCAACGCCGACAGTGCCAGCACCAGCGGCACGCTCGGGTAATGCGTCATCAGCCAGAAGGCCGGATAGAGCGCCGCCACGGTGACCAGCGTCGCACCCACCACCAGCGGCTTGCGGCGCGGTAGACGGTCGGCCAGCCAACCGGAGAGGAGCGACGCGCCGAAGCTCGTCAGCCCCGTCACGCAACCGGCCAGCAGCGACAGCGAAGCCGGCAGATGCAGCTCGCGGATCATGTAGGTCGGCATGAAGTAGATGACCAGATACGTGCCGACTGTCCCGCCGATGATCGTGAGCACGCCCTTGATGACCAGCCCGCCGTGATCTCGGAACAAGGTGCCGAGCGGGCTCGGCGCATGCGCCTCGGCGGTGTGCGTTTCATCCAGGTGCGAGCGGATATACAGGCCCACCGGCGCAATCAGCAGGCCAAGGAAGAACGGCACACGCCAGCCCCAGCTCTGCAGCGCTTCCGGCGACAGGCTGCCGTACAGAACGGCCGCAGTCAGCGCGCCGCACAGCGCTGCAATGCCCTGGCTGCCCAACTGCCAGCTCACGCGAAAACCGCGCCCGCGGATACCGCCGGACTCCATCAGCATCGCCGTCGACGCGCCGATTTCACCGCCCAGCGAGAAGCCCTGCAGCAACCGCCCGGCAAGGATCACCAGCGGGCCGAGCAGGCCTGCGGTGGCGTATGTCGGCGCAACCGCCAGGCACAGCGTGCCGATGACCATCAGCCCGATTGTCAGCGTCATCGCGGCCTTGCGTCCGTGGCGGTCTGCGTAGTTGCCGATGACGAAACCGCCCAGCGGCCGCATCACAAAGCCGATGCCGAACGTCGCCACCGCGAGCAGCAACGAGCCGTACGCGCTGTCTGACGGAAAAAACAGCTTGCCGATCATCAGCGCGAAGAAGCTGTAGACCGTGAAGTCGTACATCTCCAGCGCATTGCCGATCGAGCACGCGGCGATCAATCGCGCCTGGCCGGCGGGCTTGGGCGCAGCAACGGCCGAGGCGGGCAGGGCCGTAGTCTGCAAGGTGGCGTCGTTCATGGGGTCTCCGTCCACGATGTTGGAAAGGGCTTCTCTGAGCCTTGGGTGCTTGCAGTATTCAGGGAACACGGGCGCTGAAAAAATCGCAAATATTCATCTCGATAACCAAATAGAATCACCGTCATAACCGGCATATATCCGCTATCAGGGAAAGCCCGTGAAGGCGTGAGGCGAGACGCACACCCAACCGTGTGCAATGAGCGAGGAGGAGAGCGAGGTGAAGCTGCACCAGTTGCGCATCCTGCTTGCCGTGGCACAGCACGGCAGCATTCACGAGGCCTCGCGCGGGTTGCATATCTCGCAGCCGGCGTTGTCCAAGGCGATTGCGGAACTGGAACGGGAGCTCGGCGTCACGCTGCTGTCGCGTTCGGTGCGCGGCGTGAGCCTGACGGCGTATGGGATGGCGCTCGTCAAACGGGCCAGCGTGGTCGAGCAGGAACTGCGTCACGCGCTGGAAGACATCGAAGCCATTCGCGGCCACGCAGAGGCCGAACTGAACATCGGCTTTACCGCCGTCGCCTCCAGCGGCCCGCTACCGGATGCCATGGCGGCATTCCGCACGCGCTTTCCCAATGTGGCGTTGCGCGGTTTCGAACAGCGCTCGCAGCAGATTCTTGAAGGTCTGCGCGAAGGCCGCATCGATCTGGGATTGATCTCAACCAACAGCGGGCCCGGCACGAGCAGCTTCCAGTGGGAGCCGTTATTCTCCGTGCCGATGCGCTTGGCGGTGCGCCCCGGTCATCCGCTACGGCGCACGCGCAAGCTGCGCTCGCTCCTGGATGCCGACTGGCTGGTGCTGGACCCGCTGGATGACCCTGGCAGCCCGATGGCAAGCCTAATGCGGCTGCACCGGCTGGAAATCCCGCACCGGATCGTGCAGAGCGGCTCCAACTTGCTCGGCCTGCAACTGGCTACCAAGACGGACCTGGTGAGCATGTGGTCGGATTTTGTCTTCACCAACACACTGGGGCCGCTGCGTACGATTTCGGGCGCGCTGGAGGTGCTCCCCATGGAAGACGAACTACCCGACTTCAGCGTCTACATGGTCTACCGATCGGCGGACCTGATGACGCATGCCTGCGCGGAATTCAGCAAGGAGATTCGGCACGCGGCGCAGCGCTATCGTCATCGCTGACCGTCACGCGTCGGCTTCGGCACCCTCCGCGCGCATGGCCCCCGGCGGCCGTCCGACCACCCGCTTGAACGCGCGGCTGAACGCAGCGAGCGACCCATAGCCGAGCCGGTACGCGACGGCTTCGATCGCCTCGCGGTCACGCGTGATCCATTGTGCGGCGAGCCGCATCCGCAGCTCGGTCAGATAGCGCACGGGCGTCATTCCGGTCGCCGCCAGGAAGCGCTCGGCAAACACCGAGCGCGAGACCCCGGCTTGCGCTGCCAGCTCCGCGACGCTCCAGTTGCGCCCCGGGTCACGATGCAGGGCGACGATCGCCGGACCGAGTTTCGGCTCGCGCAGCGCCTGCACCCAGCCCGTGGCGTCGCCGCAGCCGCATTCCACCCAGCCGCGCACGATGAAGGCGGCCACCACGTCCGCCAGCCGCGCGAGGATGCCCGCAAAACCTGCGCGCTCCGAGCACGATTCGCGCTCCATCGCGTCGAGCATCGGGCGGATTTCCGGGTAGCGCGCGAGCAAGGTGCCGACGTGCATGAACTCCGGCATCGTGCCCACCAAGGGCTGCATGCCGCCCAGATCCAGCTCCATGCAGGCGCTGAAAATGAGCGCATCGCCCGGGGCCGCTTCCGCCCCGGCGCCAACCGACGCCACCGTGTCGCAGATCTTCGCGGATTCAAAGCCGGCGATCTCGCGGCACGGCGCATCCGGATCGGACAGCAACGCGTGCGGGGTGCCCTGCGGCAGCAACACCGCATCGCCCGCTTCCAGCCGCATCGTCGCCCCCGACGCGTCGCGCAGCAGCACCGGCCCGCGCCCCACGAAGTGAAACTGCGCACGCCCCGGCGCCTTGCCAAAGCTCAGCCCGAAGGGCCGCGCCACATGGATACGGCGGTACTGGACGCCGCTCAGCCGCATGCCGAGCAGCAGCTCGCTGACAAGGTCGTGCACGTCGGGCAGGGGAGTCAGCATGTCGAAAATCCGGACGATTGATCAACAAGGTCGGAGTGTATGCCATAGACCGTCCGGCTATCGGGCCCTACCATGCGCCCTTATTGGTATTTTCCCTGATGTTTTCGACGGAACGACGCATGAATCCCGGAATCTCCACTGCCGCGTCAATTGCGGCTCCGCGTGAACCGGCCTGGGGTGCTGTCTTTGCAATGGCACTGGGCGTGTTCGGGCTGGTCACGGCCGAATTCCTGCCTGCAAGCCTGCTGACGCCCATGGCGGAAAGCCTGGGCGTGACCGAAGGCGTGGCAGGGCAGGCCGTCACGGCCACGGCAACGGTTGCGCTGGTCACCAGCTTGTTGACCGCCGCTGTCACGCGGTCCATCGACCGGCGGCGCGTGCTGCTCGCATTCTCGGTGCTGCTTGTGGCATCCAATCTTGCGGTGGCGTTTGCAACCAGCCTCACGACGATCCTGATCGGCCGCGTTGTGCTTGGCATTGCACTGGGCGGCTTCTGGACCATGGCGACCGCCACCGCAATGCGGCTCGTGCCACCGGCGTTGGTGCCGCGGGCGCTATCGATCATCTTCAGCGGCGTGGCCGTCGCCACGATTGCCGCCGCGCCGCTGGGCAGCTACTTCGGCCACCTGATCGGCTGGCGCAATGTGTTCCTGGCCGCAGCGGGACTGGGGGTGATGGCGTTTGTGTCGCAGGTCTCGACGCTGCCGTCGATGGCGCCAAGTGGCACAACGCGCCTGCGCACGCTGATCGACGTGCTGCGCCGTCCGAGCGTGGGCATCGGGATGTTCGCGACGATCCTGGTGTTCACCGGGCACTTTGCGTTCTTCACGTACCTGCGGCCGTTCCTGGAGCAGGTTGCAGGCGTTGGCGTAAACGGGCTGTCGGCCATCCTGTTGGGCTACGGCATTGCCAACTTCGTCGGCACATCGCTCGCAGGCCGTGTGCTGGAACACCGGCTGCGCCCAATGCTGATCGCAATGCCGGCGCTGATGGTGGTGCTGGGCGTCGCGCTCGTGGCGCTGGGCCGCGCGCCGGTCATCGACGCTGTGCTGATCGCGCTGTGGGGCATGGCGTTTGGCGGCGTGCCGGTGGCGTGGTCGACATGGGTGACGCGCACCGTGCCCGATGAAGCCGAAAGCGCGGGTGGCCTGATTGTTGCAGCCGTACAGCTCGCGATCGCCACCGGCGCGGCAGCCGGTGGCTTGGTGTTCGACGCGAACGGCGCAGCTGGTGTGTTCATTGGCGCCGCCGTGGTGCTGGCCACTGCCGTCGCGACGATCGTGACGGGCGTGCCGAAGCGCGTCGAGGTGGTGCCGGCGATGGCCGAGTGAATTGGCGAGAATGGCGAGATGCGCGCTGCGAGGCTGGCCGGACGATGTCCCGCACCACTCAGCGCATGCGTCTATATTTCTCATAATTTGCATTATGTAAAATTGCACGTCGACTTCGCGAACGCCTACAACAGCCGCTGCGTGCAATCCAAGCACGCGCGAAACCGGCAATTGCGTGACCGGCAACACATCAGCAGATCTAACACCTCCCTCTTTGAAACGCCTGCATCGAGCAGGCGTTTTTTCTTCTTAGCGATCCTTCGGTAATAACGGCGACGAGCCGCGTCTTGCATGCCACGGCGCAGCGTTCGGATATGCCAGTACAAGTGCCTGATCTCCCGCGCCAGCGCCCGAACCTCGATCTCGGACACTCAACCCCTGCGTGCTATCGTTGCGTCGATCTAACAGCCTAGGCGACGAAATGCGCACAATCCTACCGCTCCTGGTTTGCATCGCCATCCCCACCGCCGCGGCACAGACGGTCAACACCTGCAAAATCAACGGCAAAACGGTTATCACCGACAAGCCGTGCGATCGAGCAATGGAAGCAACGATCGAGTTCGGCACGCCAGCCGAACGAGCACAAAAGCAGCAGCGGGAGGAACAGCGAAAAGCCAACTGCATGCAGCTCACGAGATCACGTGCAGATGCCCAGAAAACCGCAACAGATCAATCCTGGAACCCACGTGCAGGCGTGTTGATGAACAGCGTCATCAAGCAGATCGACGAGCAGCTCGCAGCGAACAAGTGCTGACAGAAGAAAATTGCGTATCGAGATCCAAACGACGCAATTTCATGCGGTCGATCGAGCTGAAATCGTTGGCCAGGTCGGCAGTTTTTGGACGCCGGCACGCAACAAAATTGCTCCTAGACCACAACCGAGGGAGAAAAACGGGCTTGCAGAGAATGGGGTGTTTGGATCCACGCGCCCCTTTTTCGATGCACCTGGTCCAACCCGCTACTCGGTCCCGCCAGCCGCACTAGCCGTGCGACAACGGCCAGAGATCCTGCCCACGCCCCACCTCTACCGCCTAGTCAAAGGCGCGGACACTCCCGACGCTAGCCGCCTTCAGGAAACGCCTCAAGCTCATCGACACGGCGAGCCCTACCCGACCCTATCACCGTGCGCTTACGCGGCTCCTGAGCCGCTTCCTGAGGCTTGGCAGTATCAACCACCAGGCGAACCTCCTGAGGCTGAGCAACAGGCGCAGGAACCGGCTGCGGAGGTGCTTGCACACGCTCCTGGTTCTTCACCGCACGGCCGTCCGGATCAAACGACTCAAAAAACCCACGTTTGACCACGTCGGCACAGATCTGCGGCGTGGTCTCCAGGTGCGTACCCTGCTGGGTCCAACACTCGCAACCCCCACGGATCTCCACGCACGCGGCCGGCACCGGCACCCGACTCGGCTTCGTGAGCTCGTCGTAAGCCGGCGCGGTGTACTGCAGACCAGGAACACGCGGCGCGTAGCTCGCCACATATTCCGTTGCCGTCATCGGCCCCCTCTGCGCTTGCGACGGCGCGGCACCTGGCGCACCAGGTTGACCAGGTAATGCACCAGCTGCTGCAGCTGCAGTCTTCAACGAATCCGGGTGCGACAACTTCCACAGACGCCACCCACCAAGCGCCAACGCCAAGATGATCACCACCGGCAGGCCATACATCAGGTAGTACTTCGCCGGGATCGTCTTCTTGTGCGTATGGGCATCGGCAGACTTGTACCAGTCGAAAACCTGCTTCGGATACGGAAAGGTGCTGTGCAACGCCCGCTTGAGATTCGCGTTCGTCGGATCCTGCACCTTCTGCATCTTGAACAGATCCGCCTTCTGCCGACCCCACTGACGAATCAGGTGGATGTGTTCACCAGCGAGCTTCTTCAGATGGTTATCGACCAGGCTGGGATCCTGCGTCATGAAGAACAAATCGAAGCCGCGGTGACGATGCGTCTCCAGCTCGGACACGAGCTGAGGCGGCTTCGAGCTCGACGGCCGCGGCGGCATCACCTTCTGCACCTCATCGATCACGATGATCGATTTTTCAGGGCACTCGTACCACTTCGCCGGATCCTCCAGCTTCGTCCACGGCAGCGTGAGATCGGGAATGCCGTGATAAAACACCGGCCGACTCTCGGCCTGGCGTTTCGCTTCCACCGTCGCGATCGTATAGAGGCTCTTACCGTTACCCGGTTGACCCGTGATGAGCGTCAGCATAACGACCTCACTTCTGA